>VFSW01001088.1_pt1 | contig 40678 bp, 33 predicted proteins | sample 5358111 | NCBI WGS metagenome assembly VFSW01 (sample SAMN11554181, study PRJNA540505) | mine drainage metagenome | isolation source: sediment from site ElyBrook_90M | place: USA: Ely Copper Mine, Vershire, VT | collected 2017
CTCCTCCTTGCCTTTCCTGCCAAACACACTCCACGAAACCGGGTCAACTCCATGGAAGCAATACTTCCAACTGGCGGACACGTCGAAGAGCTTCGCTGACTACGACAAATGGCTCCGCCACCGGTTGCGTGCGCTGCAACTCAAACAGTGGAAGCGCGGCTCGAAGATCTATACCGAGATGCGCCGCCTCGGACTGCCGGACGCGATTGCGGCGCAAGCCGCACGGGTTAACCGACGCTGGTGGCATCGGGCCGCCAGGTCGGTCCACGCCGGACTCACTGCCCGCTACTACGACCGACTTGGAGTACCCAGACTTGCCGATTAACCTCAACCTTCCGAACCGCCGGATGCGGACCCGCATGTCCGGTGGTGTGGCAGGGGAGTAGCGCTGCGGCGCTACCCCCGATGCCGATTCGGGCTCACGGCGCTGGTCGAAATCGCGCGACCGATCTAGGATTGCGGCAACTTCAGCATCAGGAGGACGGACATGAAACTTCTGGAAAATCGCGTCGCCATCATCAGCGGAGGAACCGGGGCGCTCGGCCGCGCCGTGGCGGATTACTTTGTCGAATCGGGCGCACGCGTCGCGATTCCATGGGTGGTCGAGCCGGAAGTGCCGCTGCTCAAAAAGCGGCTCGGCGATCGCTTCTCCGATGCGAACGTCTTCCTCAAGCGCGCCGATGTCGGCGACGAAGGGCAGATCGCGACCTTCGTGAATGATGTGACCAGCAAGTTCGGCAAGCTCGATATTTTGGTGAATCTGGTGGGCGGATTCTGGGGCGGCAAGTCGATCGCCGAGACCTCGATGTCGGAGTGGCAGGCGATGTTCGATCTCAACCTCAAACCGACCTTTCTATGTTGCCGCGCCGCCGTGCCCGCGATGAAGAAAACCGGCTACGGCCGCATCGTGTCAGTCAGCTCGCGCAGTGGATTGCAGGGCGCGGGCGATTTCGCCGCCTATGCGATCGCGAAGGGCGCCATTGCGACGTTCACCGCATCGCTGGCGGAGGAAGTGCTGCCCGACAACATCATCGTCAATGCGATCGCGCCGAGCACCATCGACACCGAGGCCAACCGCGCCGCGATGCCGAAAGCGAAGCATGAGAATTGGGTGAAGCCCGAGGACATCGCGCGCACGGTCACGTTTTTGTGCTCCGAAGACAACCGCGTAACTGCAGGCGCGGTGATCCCGGTCTACGGTCGCGCATAGGCCGTCTCGTCCCGAACGTTCCGCGATTTTTGGAACCTGCGGAGCGAGGACGCACACGTCTCTCCCGAGGTCCCTCGCGAAGCGCTCGGGGCACACCTCGGCGCCGCCGAGGTGCGCTTGACAATTTGCTCCTATGGCATAGAAACTCTTCCGTCGTTCGAGCTTGGGGACAACCTCGACTCACACGAAAAGGAAATGGTGATGCGAAAGGGAACTCAGCGCGCGCTTGCCTTGGCGCTTCTCACACTGCTTTTTACCACTGCTGGATGCTCACCGGCCAAGAAGCATTACAACAAAGCCGAGGATCTGCTCGCCAAGTTTCAGGGCGGCGACCACGACATGAACCTCGTCAAAGAGGCGCAGAGTGAGCTTCGCGAAGCGGTCAAAGCCGATCCGAATCTGCTCGATGCGCATCGCTCGCTGGCCAATGTCGATGAAGTCCTGCACGACTATGATGAGGCCGGAAAGGAATATATGGCGGCCTCCGCGCTCGATCCGACCGACCAGAGGATGCGCGGCAAGGCGAGCTACTATCGTCATCTGCAGCAACTCACCAAGCAGGCCGACACTGCACTGGATACCATCAAGTCGGGCGACGTGACGGAGGGGATGTCCGATCTGAAGGGCGCGTTGCAGGAAGCCGGCAAAGCGAACCTGTCGAAGGCGACCATCGATCATATGATCGATGACCTGCGCCAGGGCGTCGCGGCTGTGGTTCAACAGGCCGATCAACAGGCGCAGCAGCAGAAGTTCGACGACGCGATGAAGACCTACGACCAAGCGGTGCGTGGTTACATGCTGCTTGCGCTCGCCACCAAGCAGGAAAAGCTGGACCCTGCCGTCGATGCGGTTATGCATAGTGCAGGTCAGGCCGCGCAAAAGGGCGGACCGCAAGCATCGCAAATGCTTTCCACTCTGCTCAATGATGTCCTGACCTTCGACCCGGATAATAAAACCGCCAATATGGAATTGGCCCAGTTATCGTTGCATCAGGATCCGCCCGACTATTCGACGGCCGCCGATCTTATGGAGCGGGCCGGCGCGCCGGATGCAGAGGTGAGTAAACTTCGCGCCGAAGCAAAAAAACATCATTAGAACTCGGCCTGCCTGAAACCCCCAAGCGTGCGGCGCCGGCGAAAAAGCCGAAGGCCGAACGCAAGGGGTTGATGGAGCGGCGCGCGTACATCGCGCTCGAGGGTCCGATTGGTGTCGGTAAGACCACTCTCGCGCAGGTGCTCGCGCGCGAACTTAATGCGCGACTCCTGCTCGAAGAGGCGGAGGAGAATCCATTCCTCGCGCGGTTTTACGACGACCCCGAGAAGTATGCGATCCCGGTCCAGCTCTACTTTCTGTTGACCCGCTACAACCAGCAGCGCGAACTGGTGCAGCATCCGCTGCTGGAGCAGGCCACCGTCGCGGACTATCTGTTCGCCAAGGATCGTATCTTCGCGAATCTGAACCTCGCGCCCGACGAATTGATCCTCTACGAGCAGGTCTACAAACTCCTCGATTCGAAGATGGCGAAGCCGGACCTGGTAGTGTATCTCCTCGCGCGCGTGGAGGTGCTGGCGGAGCGGCTACGGCGGCGCAATCGCGATTTCGAACGCGACATCAGCTACGAATATCTCGAGCGGGTGTCGACCGCGTATCGGGATTTCTTCTTCTACTATGACGAGGCGCCACTGCTGGTGGTCGATACTTCAGAAATCGATTTCGTGAACAATCCCAGCGACCTTGCCGATCTGATTCGCGAGATCGATCGCGCGGGGCAGGGCGTCCAGCATTACGTCCCTCGCAAGGGATGATAGAATTGGCGCATGCGTAGTTTTAAAGTCGAGGCGGGTCGCTTCGTCACATACAGCCGGATCGGCAACGACGGAAGAGCGACTATCCCGACGACGATTCGTCGTGAGCTGCGTCTACAAGCCGGCGACGAGCTCATCTTCATCGAGGTGCTAGTCGGCATAGTGCTCCTTCGCAAACGAGCGCGTCTCGACCTTCCCTTCCTACGCGGTCTCGGATCGACCCTCGACGAATGGAACTCGGCAAACGACGACCGCGCTTTCCGCGATCTGTAAAAATGAGAAGTCTTGCTTAGTGGCCGCCGCTGGCCGCGCCCCATAGCTCGCGCAGACGCTGATCGCGGCCGCAATTGTAACGATAGAATTTATAGCGGACCGGATTCTTCAGATAATAATCCTGATGATAATCCTCGGCGGGACAGAACGTTGATGCGGGTACGATCTCCGTCACGATTCGGTCCTTGAATGGCTTGGTCTCCTCGATCTGCTTCTCGGACGCTTGCGCCTCCGCTTCCTGTTCCGGGCCATGGAAGAAAATCGCCGTACGATACTGATGGCCGACGTCGCAGAACTCCCGATCCTTCGAAGTCGGATCGATGTTGTGCCAGAACACGTCGAGCAGTTTCTGATAAGTGACCTTCTTCGGATCGAAGGTGACCTCGATCGATTCAGCGTGACCGGTGCCACCATCTGACACTTCCTCGTAGCTCGGATGCTCCTTCTCCCCGCCGGTATATCCCACCATCGTCGAGACCACCCCGGGGATGTGATCGAAGGCGGGCTGCATACACCAGAAGCATCCGCCGGCGAAGGTTGCCTTCTCGAGTCCAGCACCCGCGCCATCGGCGGCGCGCGCGCCGGTGGTCATTCCAATGGAAGCAGCGAGAATTAGTGTCGCGAGTGTCGAGAACAACCATGATCGAGAGATCATTTATCCTCCTGCGCGAGTGCCTTCATATCGTATAACGCGGCTGAGGCGGCTGCGGTTCCGGCGCGAGATCCTATTGGGCTTGCTTCGAGCACTCGCGCTCGATTGCCTCGCCCAGCTTGAAGTCCTTCTCCGTGATACCGCCCTGATCATGGGTTGACAATGTAAAAGTGATGCGGGTGTAGTTGATTGCGATGTCCGGATGGTGATCCATCTTTTCGGCGATCTCCGCGATGCGATCGATGCATCGGATGCCGTCCATGAACTCCTTGAATTTATATTGTTTCGCGATCGCTTCGCCTTTGTGCTCCCATCCGGGCAGCGTCTTCAGTTTCTCGGTGATTTGGGTCGGGCTAAGTTTCGCCATGATGTTCTCCCGCGAGGTTAGATGTTGCCTTCGATTATACGCCTCGCGGCGCCTGTGGTATGAGATCAAAAACACCGCAACCGTTATGAGGATCACATATATGGCGAACAAGGTTGTCGACGACGAAGCGCGCAAGCAAATCGGCACGGTCGGCGAGGCGCGCAGCTATGACGTCGAGCGCGGCGCCATCCGCCGCTTTGCCGAGGCGATTGGCGATCCCAATCCGCTCTTCAATGACGAGAAGGAGGCGCGCCACGTCTTCGGCGGAATGGTCGCGCCGCCGACGTTCTGCCGCTCGATGGGCTCGCCCATCCCCAACGTGCAGCTCAAGGGCCTCGGCGCCGAATTCCGCGGCCTCGACGGCGGCTCCGATTGGGAATACTTCCAGCCGATTCGCCCCGGCGATCGCATCACCGTACAATCCAAGCTGGTCGATCTGCGCGAATCCGAAGGCCGCCTCGGCCCGATGGTCTTCATCACCATCGAGACCAGTTACACCAACCAGTTCGGCGAGCTATGCGTGACGCAGCGCTCGACTGCGATCCGCTACTAAGGAGCATGACGATGGCGCAGCAGCGATATTTTGAAGATGTCGAAGTCGGCACCGAGATCGGTCCGCTGGAGAAAAATCCTACTACGCAGCAGCTCGTGAAATACGCGGGCGCGTCGGGCGACTTCTATCAAATCCACTATGACAAGGATTTCGCGCTCGCGAACAAACTCCCGGGGGTCATCCTGCACGGCGCGCTCAAGAATGCGTTCCTCGGCCAGCTCGCGACCGACTTCGCCGGTAATCACGGATGGGTCAAGAAGCTCGGCGTGCAGTATCGCGGGATGGATCAGCCGGGGACCAAGGTTGTGTGTCGCGGCCGCGTCAGCAAGAAATATGTCGAGGGCGGCCATCATATGGTCGATTGCGAAATCTGGCTGGAAAACTCCAAGGGCGAAAAGACTACTCCCGGTAGCGCGACGGTGGTCCTTCCCTCAAAGAACATCCACTAGGTACATTTTGTAAATGCCCATCCGGCGTCAGTACGCGCCACGAGAAATAAATGCGGCCGAGCTTCGCGCCGGCCGCATCGATCCTCACTACGAGAAAATCCTTGTGCGCCTCCTCGCCGCGCATGCGATGGCCGAGAAGTTGACCGCATTCGGCTACGAGCGCGCGCTGAAAACCTGTGGCGATGAGCCCGCGCTTAAGAAGGTGATCGAGAAAAACATCAAAGAGGAAGCGACGCACGCGCGTCTCGTCTATCGTGCGCTGGATGAAATCGGGGTCAGCCAGAAAGCTGCCGACCGTATGATGCTCCCGCTGATGAAGGCGCCGTCATTCGAGGCGCCGCGCTACTTCGCCGAGAAGGCCAGCGGCGAGATGGACCTGCTGATGGCGTCGCTCGCGCTCGACATGACCGGCCTGATGATGATCGGCGAGAACTACCAGGACTCCAGCTACGCGCCGCATGCGAAAGCCGCCGAGCTGATCATGGAGGATGAGGCCGACCACGAAATTTTCGCCTCCGAGCTGCTCGGCGATGCGGTCAACAAATTCGGCAAGCGCGCGGTGCAGGCGGCCCTCAAGCAATGGCTTCCACGCGCAGTCAACTTCTTTGGACCTCCGGGCAGCGGTTTCACCTACGATTGCATCCGCTACGGCCTCAAGGCGCGCGACAACCAGGAACTCGCCGAGATGTATGTGACGGTGCTGGAGCGCCGCGCCTCCCAACTCGGCTTGAAAATGCCGAAGATGACGACCACGTATCCTCACCACGCGATCTAGGAGCGGCGGCTGGGCAGAGATTTTCTCCGATCACTACCGGCAGGCGGTGGCGGCATCGATGGCGGCGTTTTGCGCACGCGCGAGGCCCACCAGATTCGCCACATTATCGGCCGTAGCATCGAAACCAGCCAACGTCGCTCCAAAAACGAACTTACCATCCAGCGCGCCCAAACCGATGTGGGTTTCCATCCCCTGCGTTACGGTACCCGCAAAGGATTGCTGCCCCACCGGAGGAATGGAAATAGGCGTGAATCCGGGGACGGCCTCGCTCTTTTGGAGCGCGATCTGATAGGCGGAGGCAGCGTCCGAGGTGTTGCGGTAGCGATCCGCGGTGATGGTCACCAGCAGAGTCCCGGAGTCATTTACGAAGAATACCGCCCTCGTGGCGACAGGATTTCCCTGGGCGGTTGAGTCCTCGCCGGTACTTGCCTGTTGGGTGATGGCATCGAAGTACTGACCGACGAGATTCAGCAGAACAACAAAATTGCGCGGCAGCAGGGAGCTCGATGAACTGCTCGCTGCGGAGGAAGATCCGCCGCATCCCGACACCGAGGTGAGCATGGCGACCGTCAGAGCCAGGAAGGCGGCCGCAAGCGTAACCGATCCGACGTGGCGAAGTCTCATGCGCGCACCTGTAGCACAGTATCGCTTCAAAACAACGAAGCGTCGCCGCCTTGACCGACCCGCATTGCGCGGGCTGATTAGTCATCATTATGTCCAATCCTCGCGCTTGCTTTTCTGGACGCGCGGATCGAACAGTTGCGACGTGGCAGGAGGTGAATCGCCATGGCGCAATCATCGCCGCGCATGCTCGAGGGATATCGCGTGCTCGATTTCACCCAGGTGCTGGCCGGGCCCACCACCACCCGATACATGGCCGAGATGGGCGCCGAGGTCATCAAGGTGGAGTTCGCGCCCAACGGAGATATCTCGCGCGGCGTGCCGTATCTGCGCGACGGGCGCAGCGCCTACTACGTGCAGCAGAATCGCGGCAAGAAGAGTCTGTGCCTCGATCTAAAAAACTCTGCGGCTGCGGCGATCATCCGGGAACTGATTCCGAAGGTTGATGTAGTCGTCGAGAACTACGCGCCCGGTGTGATCGGGCGGCTGGGTTTCGGTTATGACGCGGTGCGCGCGCTCAATCCGAAAGTCATCATGTGCTCGATTTCGACCTTCGGGCAGGACGGGCCGCTGGCGAATCGTCCCGGCTATGACTTTATCGGATGCGCTTACTCCGGCGTCTTGAGCATGATCGGCGAGCGCGACGGTGCGCCCTCGCTACCGGGTGTAGGACTTGGTGACATCACGACGGGGGTGCATGCGCTCGCGGCGATTGTGACCGCGCTGCTCCATCGCGAACGCACCGGCGAGGGGCAATACCTCGAAACCTCGCTGCTGGATTGCTACTTCAGCTATCACGACATGCCGGTAGCCACTGCGAGTCTAAGTGGAGGCGCGATTTCACCCCGGCGTAACGGCGCTCATCATTTCGCGATGGCGCCGTTGGGGGTGTTCAAGGGCAAGCGCAACCCGATTCTGATCATGGCCGGCATCGAGAATCAATTCGGCTACCTCTGCCGCGCGATCGGACGGCCGGACCTGATCAGCGATCCGCGCTTCTGCAACAACGCTGCGCGGATGGAGCACGTCGAGGAGTTGAAGCGCCTCATCCAGGACTGGTTCGATGGGACGCCGAGCGACGAGGAGGTTTACCAGCTGTTCAACGAGCATCGCGTGCCATACGCGCAGGTGTTGTCTACCGAAGAGGCGATGGCGCATCCGCATTTGCGCGAGCGCGAGATCGTGCGCACGGTTAATGATCGGTTTCTGGGAGATTTCGAGGTCCCGGGCTTCCCACTGCGCTTTTCCGGCTACGGCCGGAATCGGGAAACCCAAGCGCCGACTTTGGGTGAACACAACGACGCGGTGTTGCGCGAGTACTTGGGATATTCGGCGGACCGGATCGCCGCGCTGGGGCGCCAGGGCGTGTTGCATCGCGGCGAGCGGTGACCGGCAGATTTGAAGAAGCTTCTGACGGACCCGCGAATTGTCGTCGCATCGCAATCGGAGACTGATCCGGAGGGGCGATGCGTCGGCTATCGGATGCGCCGGGCGCAGCGCGCCTTCGATAATCCCGCGCTCGAAACCGCCATCGCCGCTGCCAATACACTGAAACTTCCGGTCCTCGTCTTTTTCGGATTGCTGGCACGCAAGCCCGATGCGACGTTGCGCGCGTACCACTCCATGCTCGAAGGACTCATCGATACTGCCGCGCGATTGAAGCGTCGCAAGATCGGATTCGCGATGAGGATGTGCGATGGCTCTCATTCCACGGCGGAGTTCGAACGATTCTGCGAGCAGGTTAGACCCGCGCTTGTCGTCGAGGATGAAAATCCGCTGCGTCGTGCACTGTCGAACTCATCGAGGCCGACGTGGCGCGTCGATGCGGATGTGATCGTGCCGTCGCGCCTGCTCCTGAAGGAGCAGTTCGCCGCGCGCACGATTCGGCCACGCATTCACAAGTTGCTTGATCAGTTCACGAAGCCGGTCGGCAATCGGGAAGTGCATGTTGCGTGGAAGTCACCGATCGCTGGAACCATTGCGCCATCATTGGATCTCGTGAAGACAATCTCGCTCGATCAGCGCGTCGGCATCGCATCGGATTTTCGCGGCGGCACAACCGCAGGTCTTGCCGCGATGCGCGCGTTTATTCGCCAGCGCCTCGACGACTATGACGGCGCGCGAAATCACCCCGAGATCGACGGCACCAGCAAGCTCTCGCCGTACTTGCACTTCGGGCAACTCGGACCGCATACGATTGCGCTTGCGGTCGCGAAATCCGGATCTTCAAAAGAATCCGTCGACGCATTTCTCGAGCAACTAATCGTGCGGCGCGAGTTGGCCATCAACTTCGTGCGCTTCAATCGGCACTACCGTTATCTGCGCAGCTGCGAGCCGTGGGCGATGCGCACTCTGAGTGAGCATTCCTAGGACCGTCGCAGGCGCGTGTACTCGTCGCGCGCATTGGAGCAGGCTGAAACTCACGACCCGCTATGGAACGCAGCGCAGCGCCAGATTGTCGATTCCGGATGGATGCATAACTACATGCGGATGTACTGGGCCAAGAAAATTCTCGAATGGTCCGAGTCGCCGGAGGCGGCCTATGAACTCGCGGTGGCGATGAACGATCGCTACGAACTCGATGGCCGCGATCCCAACGGCTATGCCGGCATCGCGTGGGCAATCGGCGGCAAGCACGATCGCGCATGGGGTCCCGAACGCCCGGTCTATGGCAAGATTCGATACATGTCGTATGAGAGCACGCGGCGCAAATTCGACAGCCGCGCATACCTCGCGCGATGGTCCGCGCGTGAGGAAGTATGAGCGACAGGATTCGCATCGGAGTGTCGTCGTGCCTGCTCGGCAATGAGGTCCGCTTCGACGGCGGCCATAAGCGTAACGAATTCGTCACCGACATCTTCGGGAAATTCGTCGAGTTCGTGCCGGTCTGCCCCGAGGTGGAAATCGGAATGGGTACGCCCCGCGAGAGCATCGCGCTGCATCGCGAAGATGGCGAGGTGAAGTTGCTCGGCAACAAAAGCGGCACCGATTTCACCGCGAAGATGCAGCCGTACGCCGAGAGGCGCACCAATGCGCTAGGAGCGGAGGATCTCAGCGGCTACATCCTCAAGAAGGATTCGCCGAGTTGTGGAATGGCGCGCGTGCGAGTGTATGCCGAAAATGGCATGCCCTCGCGCAACGGCGTCGGGATGTTCGCCTCCGCACTGATGCGCCGCTATCCGAATCTGCCAGTAGAAGAAGAGGGCCGTCTGACCGACCCGAAGCTGCGCGAGAATTTCGTCGAGCGCGTGTTCGCCTACAAGCGCCTGCAGGATTTCTTCGCCGAGCGATGGACGCAGGGAGGCCTCATCGCGTTTCACACCGCGCACAAGCTGGTGCTCCTTGCGCATTCTCCCCATGCCTACCGCGAGTTGGGCCGCTATGTCGCCGAGGCGAAAAAAATCCCGCGCGCCGATTTCCGTACTGAATACGAAACCCGCCTCATGAGCGCGCTCAAGAAGCTCGCGACGCCTCCACGTCACGTCAACGTGATGCAGCATATGCTCGGCTACTTTCGGGAACATCTGGATGATGTCGCGCGTCGCGAACTTGCCGATGTCGTCGACGACTATGCGCGCGGCCTGGTTCCGTTAATCGTGCCGCTCACGCTGATTCGCCATTATGTGCGGCGCTTCGAGATCGAATATCTCGCTGGCCAGGTCTATCTCAATCCGCATCCGAAGGAGCTAATGCTGCTCAACCACGTTTGAGCGATTGCAGCCGTACCGTCACTTGGCATCGAAACCGTACAACCTGGCGGCGTTGCCGCAGACGATCTTGTGTCGCGTCGTCGCTGGCAGATGTCCCAGCTCGCGCGCGATGTACTCCTGCGAATCGGGCCAGATGCCGTCGGGATGCGGGAAGTCGGAGCCCCACATGATGTTGTCCTCGCCGATCTCGTCGAGCAGCTTGATGCCGATGCGATCGCTCTGGTAGGTCGCGTAGCACTGGCAATGCCAGTACTCGCTCGGCTTCATCTTCAAATCGAGATCCGCGAACTGATCCTCCCATTCGAGGTCCATGTGATCGAGGATGTAGGGCAGCCATCCGATGCCGCTCTCGCCGATCACCATCTTGAGGCCGCGATGATGTTCGAGCACGCCGCCGAAAATGATCGCCATCAACGGCACTGCCATGTACATCTGAAAGCTGCTGATGAGCGTCGCGAATGCGGCGCGTCCGACCTTGGGCGGGAACTTGCTCAAATCCGGAAATGCTCCACCGATAGTGTGCAGATGCACCGGAAGCCTCGCCTCTTCGGCGACCGCCCAGAGCGGCTCCCACACTGGATCCCAGAACGGCTCGATGTCGGGGCGGTTGGCGATATCGAGACCGCGCAGCGCACCTTCTTTCGCGACGCGTTTCACCTCGGCGACCGCGGCCTCGATGCTGTGGCTTGGGATCGAAGCCAGGCCCGCATAGCGATCGGGATGCGTCCGGCAAAAGCCCGCGAGCCATTCGTTGTAGACGCGGATCATCTCGGTCGCTGCCTCGTCATCCTTCAGCCGCATGCTCGCACCGAGAATGCCGTAGAGGACCTCGGCCTGAACGCCGTCGCGGTCCTGATCCTTGAGGCGCAACTCCGGGTCAGTCAGGCGCCGAATGCCCTTGAGTCCGTCGTCATAGAGACCCGTCGACGCCATGCGATCGGAGCGATGGATCTGACCCGGCACATACTGGCGTCCCGCCGAGCCCATGCCGTTCATGAGGCCGAAAATCGCGCCATTTTTCGCGACCCACATCTTGCCCTTGCGCGTGTCGATCACGTAGGGCATCCGGTCTTTCAAATCCGCGCGCACATTGGAGGTGAACAAATCAGGCGGTAGCCAAATCAGATCAATATGGCAATCAGCTGAGATGAAATCGTACTTCATCTGCGAATCCTCTGCGCGCGATCTTGCTCCATCCGCCTCGATGCGTGCAAACGCCGAACGATGGATGACTTCAACCGTTCCAGGCGCCGCGCAGCGAGTAGGAACTGAGCACGCGGATGTAATTGGCGCGCTCGAAGGCCGCCGGATTCGGCACCTTGCGATGGCTCATGCTCCCGCACATCTGGCGAATCGACGCATACTCGTGCTCTTCCATCCAGAACGCCAGATCGCGCAATACTACTTCGAGATGAGCGATGCCGTTGCGCAGCAACGCCGAAGTCATCATGGTGACGCGCGCCCCCGCCATCATGGCTTTCAAAACTTCGTGCGCGCTGTGCACACCGCCGGTGACCGCGAGGTCGGCTTCGACGTGCCCGAAGATGATCGCAACCCAATGCAGTCGCAGCAGCAGTTCCTGCGGGGTGCTCAGGCTGAGGCTCGGCACGACTTCGAGCTGTTCGAGATCCAAATCCGGCTGATAGAAGCGATTGAACAGGACGATCGCGTTCGCGCCGGCGCGATCGAGGCGGTTCGCGAAGTTCGCGGGCGCGCTGAAGAAGGGCGACAGCTTCACCGCGACGGGAATTTTTACACTTTGTTTCACCTCGCGAACCAGCTCGAGGTAGGCGCGCTCGACATTGCTCGCGCTCAGTTCTGGATCGGTCTCGATCGAGTACAAGTTCAATTCCAGCGCGTCCGCGCCGGCCTGCTCGATCTCGCGCGCGTAGCGAACCCATCCGCCGGCCGAAACTCCATTGAGACTGCCGATGACGGGAATCGAAATACTCGCCTTGGCCTGCCGAATCAGGTTGAGATAGCCGTCGGGTCCAAGGTTGTAAGTCGCGAGGTCGGGAAAATAGTCGAGCGACTCCGCGAAGCTGTCCGAGCCGCGAAAGAGATCTTCGTCCAGCGTTTCACCTTCCACCGCGAGTTGCTCTTCGAAGAGCGAAGGAAGCACCACCGCCGCGATGCCATGATCCTCGAGGCCACGAATCTTGTCGAGCGAATCACACAGCGGCGAGGCCGACGCGACCAGCGGATTTTTCAGGTCGAGGCCCAGGTAGGTGGTCGTCAGGTCGATCATGGCTTGTCCCCTTTCGCTGACTTGTCCGTAACAGGTTCGGTATCGTCGAGCGCAGGAATACCGGTGCCCGTCATCGCAGCGCGGTTTGCATAGACGCGCCACTGCCGCGTGACGTCGTCCTGCGCCATCCGCAGCAACTCGCGCGCGGCTTCGGGATTGCTGCGCGCCAGCATCGTGTAGCGCGCCTCCTGGTAGGCGTACTGCTTGAGCGGGATGCTGGGCGCTTTGGAATCGAGCTGAAACGGATTCTTGCCTTCGGCGCGCAAGGCCGGATTGTATCGCATCAGCGGCCAGTAGCCTGAAAGCACCGCGCTCTTCTGCTGGTTCATGCCGAACGCCATGTCGTAGCCGTGCGCGATGCAATTGCTGTACGCGATGATGAGCGACGGGCCATCGTGCGCTTCGGCTTCGAGGAAGGCCCGCACCGTGTGGGCGTCGTTGCCGCCCATCGCCACCCGCGCGACGTACACCGAGCCGTAGCTGATAGCCTCCATCGCGAGGTCCTTCTTGGCGGTCTGTTTGCCGCCGCTGGCGAACTTCGCGACCGCGCCACGCGGAGTGGACTTCGACATTTGACCGCCGGTGTTGGAATAGACTTCGGTGTCGAGCACCAGCACGTTCACATTCATGCCCGAGCCGAGCACGTGATCGAGCCCGCCGAAACCGATGTCATATGCCCATCCATCGCCACCGACGAGCCATACGCTCTTACGCACCAGTGCATCGGCGAGCGCCATCAGGTCGCGCGCGTCGTTGGTCTCGAGGCCAGCGATGATCCGCTTGACCTCGGCGACGCGTTGACGCTGCGCGACGATGCCCGCCTCGGTGGATTGGTCGGCCTCGAGGAGTTCGGCGACGATGCGCCCGCCAAGTTGAGGTGAAAGCCGGCGCGCCAGTTCGCGCGCGTAGTCGAGACGCTTGTCGATTGCGAGCCGCATCCCGAGCCCGAATTCAGCGTTGTCTTCGAACAGCGAATTCGACCACGCGGGTCCGCGCCCATCGCCATTGGAGGTGTACGGGGTGGTGGGCAGATTGCCGCCGTATATAGATGAGCATCCGGTCGCATTCGCGATCAGCAATCGATCGCCGAAGAGCTGCGTCAACAGCTTGATGTACGGGGTCTCGCCGCATCCCGCGCACGCGCCGGAAAATTCGAACAGCGGTTCCAGCAGTTGCGCATCCTTCACTTGCGCATGCGCGAGGCTGTCGCGATTGAACTCCGGCAGGGTCAGGAAGAAATCCCAGTTGCGCGCCTCGGCATCGCGCAGCGGCGGTTGCGGCATCATGTTGATCGCCTTGTGCCGCACCTCGCTCTTGCTTTTCGCCGGACACACCTCGACGCAAAGACGACATCCGGTGCAGTCCTCGGGCGCGACTTGCAGCGTGTAGCGCATCGCTTCGAGGCCGCGCCATCGCGGAGTCGCCGACCTGAACGACGCGGGCGCATCGTCGAGCAGACTCGGCTCGTACATCTTCGCGCGAATCACCGCATGCGGGCAGACCAGCACGCACTTCCCGCATTGGATGCACAGGTCCGCGTCCCACCCCGGGATCTCCTGCGCGATGTTGCGCTTCTCCCACTTGGAAGTGCCACTCGGAAAAGTTCCGTCGGGCGGCAGCGCGCTGGTCGGAACCGAATCGCCGTAGCCGGCGATGAGCGTGCCGAGGATATCGCGCACAAACGCCGGCGCATGCGAAGGCACCGGCGCGAGGATATCGATGGTGCTGGTCGCAGCCGCGGGAATCGCGACCTCGTGCAGATGCGCGAGGGTGGTATCGACCGCGGCGAAGTTCTTCTGCACAATCGCATCGCCGCGCTTGCCGTAGGTTTCCTGGATCGCGGACTTGATCGCGGCGATGGCGGCATCATGCGGCAAGACTCCGCTGACCGCGAAGAAGCAGGTCTGCATGATGGTGTTGATGCGGCCGCCCATCCCCGCCTGACGCGCCACCTTGTACGCATCGATTACGAAGACACGCATCTCCCTGTCGAGGATCTGCCCCTGCACCTTGCGCGGCAGATGCTCCCACACCTCATCCGGCGCATAAGCCGCGTTGAGAAGAAACGTCGCGCCGCGATCGGCCGCCGCCAGTACATCCATCCGTTCGAGGAACGCGAACTGATGACATCCGATGAAGCTGGCCTTGGTGATGAGGTAGGTTGAACGAATCGGATCGGATCCGAAGCGCAGATGCGACACGGTGATCGATCCAGCCTTCTTGGAGTCATAGACAAAGTAGCCTTGCGCGTGACTCGGAGTGTGCTCACCGATGATCGCAATCGAGTTCTTGTTGGCTCCAACTGTGCCGTCCGAGCCTAAGCCATAGAAGAGCGCACGCACGGTGTTTGGACTTTCAGTCGAGAACGCAGGATCGAATACGAGGCTCGAATGAGTCAGGTCATCGTTGATTCCGATGGTGAAATGGTTCTTCGGCGCGTCCTTGCGGAGCTCATCGAATACCGCCTTAACCATCGCAGGAGTGAATTCCTTCGAGGACAAGCCGTAGCGGCCGCCGATGATGCGCGGCCATCGCCCATCGATGGTATGCGCCGACCACGCCTCGTTAAGCGCCGTCACCACATCGAGGTAGAGCGGTTCGCCGACGCCGCCCGGCTCCTTGGTGCGATCGAGCACGGCGATCGCGCGAACCGTCTTCGGCAGTGCCGCGGCGAATGCGGCGGCATCGAAGGGGCGGAACAGCCGCACCTTGAGCAGGCCGACCTTCTCTCCTCGCGCGAGGAGATGCTCGACGGTTTCCTCGGCAGCGCCCGCGCCCGAGCCCATTAAGATGATGACCCGTTCCGCCTTCGGATCGCCGACGTAATCGAACAAGTGGTATGTGCGACCGGTGCGTCGTGCGAAGCGCTCCATCACATCGAGCACGATGGTCGGGCAGGCGCGGTAGAAGGGGTTGATGGCCTCGCGCGCCTGGAAAAACACATCGGGATTTTGCGCGGTGCCGCGCAGCATCGGGCGGTCGGGGCTGAGCGCGCGATCGCGATGCTGCCGCACGCAATTTGCATCGATCAGCGCGCCGAGGTCCTCATCGGTCAGGGGATAAATCTTGTTGAGCTCGTGCGAGGTGCGGAAGCCGTCGAAGAAATGCAGAAAGGGAATGCGCGATTCCAACGTCGCGGCATGCGCGATGAGCGCGAAGTCATGCGCCTCCTGCACCGAATCCGAGCAGAGCATCGCGAAGCCGGTCGCGCGCGCCGCCATCACATCGCTGTGGTCGCCGAAGATCGAAAGCGCGTGCGTCGCGATAGTGCGCGCCGCAATGTGAATCACACACGCAGTCAACTCACCCGCGATCTTGTACATATTCGGAATCATCAGGAGCAGGCCTTGCGAGGCAGTGAAGGTGGTGCCAAGTGCCCCCGCCTGCAACGCGCCATGCAGCGCGCCGGCCGCGCCGCCTTCGCTCTGCATCTCGATTACTTTCGGCACGGTACCGAAGATGTTCTTCCGGCCCGCGTCGCTCCATTGATCGGATAGTTCGCCCATCGGCGACGACGGCGTGATGGGGTAAATCGCGATCACTTCGCTCAGGCGGTAGGCAACTGAGGCCGCCGCTTCATTTCCGTCAAGAATTTCCATAATGCTCGTTCTAACCGGCAGTTAACTCTCAACGGTTTCTCTTCGCAAAGCTGCGAGGCCGCGGGCGTGCGCGGTCGAGCTGGTCAGTGCGAGCGCTGATCGAACTGCAGGATGGTGCCGTCGGGATCCTCGAAGAGACAGGTCAGCACTTTCGCGCCGCCACGCTCACCGTATGCGGTCGCGGCGGCCTCGTACGGCGGCACGAGGATTTTGACCCCGGCGCGCGAAAGCTTCTCGACGCGGTCGCGCAGATCATCCACCAGAAACGCAAAGTGATGCATCCCGACCTGACGCAATCGCAGCGGCTTGCCCGACGGCTCGCGGCCGAGCGTCTGCGACAGCACCAGGAAGCCGCCGTCGCGGCCCCATTGCAGGTAGACCGCGCGGCGCTTGCCTTGACCCACAGTCTCCTCGGCATCGAGCATCACCTCGAGCCCGAGCAGGTCGCGATAGAACTTCAGCGACTTGTCCATGTCGCTGACGCCGATTGCCAGATGCGAGATTCCTTTCATGTCAGTGCTCCTTATGATGACGTGACGCGATATCTATGGGGCGAGATTCCGAACTCGGCGCGAAAGCTGCGGATGAAGTTCGACAAATCATCGAAGCCCACGTCGAGCGCGATCGCGGTGATTGGTTCGCGGCTCGACGCGAGCCGTCCGGCCGCCTCGCGCAGGCGCGCACGCAATACCCACTGATGCGGCGTGACGCCGGTGACGCGCTTGAAGGTTCGCAGGAAGTGGTAGCGGCTGAGTTCCGCGATCCTCGCGAGGTCCGCCAGCGTATGCGGTTGGTCGATGTGCGCTTCCAGATGACGAATCACGTCAGCGATGCCGCCGTGATCACGAGGCGTGGGGTTTGAGCCATCGCAATCGGAATCGATCCGAATCACCGTGGCGGCGAGTTCGAGCCCGATCTCTTCGAACTCCGCGTGGCGATCCGCCGCATTCGCAATGCGTGCCGTGATGGGCGCGAGCGCGCGCAGCGGTGGAATGCGATCGTTCCGAAGCGTCGCGCGGGAACCACCCGCATCACGGGCGAGACTCGCGAACAAATCCGGGTTGAATTGGAACGAGACGCATCGATCGCCCTGGCCATGCTGATGCGAGCACTCGAAGCTTTGCCCGGCGCGGCCCAGCAGCAGCGCGCCCGGCGACATCAGCGACGAGGCCCGATCAGTTCGATAGCTGAAACTCCCCGCCAGCACCATCGAGATCGACATCCAGGCGTGTCGCTCCTCGAAGGGACGATCGCGCGGGCCGGCAGTGCATACGATGTCGACTACGCGCCATCCGTCGCCTTCGGCGATGACTCTCCCGACCGATACGCCGGGCACGTCATCGCGCGCTTTGCGCATTAGAGCAGCGGTCAACGGATCGCGGCGGGGAATCTCCCGGGAAATTTCGGAGGAGCGCAATTTTTACCAAGTCTCCGAGTTGCTGACGAATTATAATCACGCGGTGCGAAGTTCCAAAAGGAGTCCAAGAGTCATGATGCTGGAAGGTCGATGCTCGTGCGGAGCAATCCGATACAAACTGACCCAGAGCCCGCTCATCGTTCACGCGTGTCATTGCCGCGATTGCCAGCGCATCACAGGCGGCCCGCACGTCATCAACATCTGGATCGAGCGCAAGTTCGTGGAAGCGACCGGCGCTGAGCCGAAATCGTTCGTGCTCAAGGGCGGCAGCGGCCAAAAGCACGAGGTCTTCTTCTGCGACAACTGCAGCACCTACGTATGGAGCCGCTACAGCATCGCGCCCGGCGACTGCCTGTTTGTGCGCGCCGGCACCCTCGACACGCCCGAGGCGGTGACGCCCGACGTTCACATCTTCACCCGCAGCAGGCTGCCGTGGGTTCGGCTTCCAGAGGGCGCGCGGTCGTTCGAGTCCATCTACACTGACATCGCGAAGGTCTGGCCGGCTGCGAGCGTGAAGCGACTGCGCGGCTGAGCGACGCTGGAAGGAATTCGGTGCCGGCGCGATCTGGAATTAGCCGCGGCCGATGAGCGGCATCTTGGTCGCCATGATGGTCATGAACTGCACGTTGGCATCGAGCGGCAGGGTCGCCATGTGGACCACCGCGCGCGCCACATGCTGCACATCGAAAGTCGGCTCCGGCATCAGCGTGCCGTTGGGCTGCGGCACGCCGCGCGCCATCCCACGCGTCATCTCGGTGGCGGCGTTTCCGATATCGATTTGTCCGCATGCGATGTCGTACTTGCGGCCATCGAGCGAGGTGACCTTCGTAAGCCCGGTCATCGCATGCTTGGTGGCGGTATAAGCGGCGGAATTGGGGCGCGGGCTGTGCGCCGAGATCGATCCATTGTTGATGATGCGGCCGCCGCGCGGGTCTTGTGCCTTCATGATCTTGAAGGCCTCCTGGGTGCATAGAAATGCGCCGGTCAGGTTGGTATCGACCACCGCTTTCCATTTCTCGATCGGAAGATCTTCCAGTAGCACCGGAGGCCCGCCAAAGCCCGCGTTGTTGAAGAGCACATCGAGGCGGCCGAATTGCTCTTTGGTTTTGGCGAAAAGATTTTTCACCGCCGCGGGATCGGCGACATCGCAAGGCACCACCAGCGTCGGCGACCCCAGCGATTTCCCTTCTGCCGCAGTGGCTTCGAGGCGTCCGATACGCCGTCCCGCGAGTACCACCGCGAAACCTTCTTTCAGCAATTCGAGGGCCGAGGCCTTCCCGATGCCGGTCCCTGCTCCCGTAATAATCGCGACTTTCATGGGATTAATGCTTCAGTGGAGGGCATTTCGTGTTCGAGGGGTCGGCGTGCGGAATCGCCGCGAGGTAAGTGTACACCGCGCCGAGATCCTCGTCGGTCATGTTGCGGAACTCCGGCCACGGCATCACCTTCTGGATGTCGTTGGGGTCGGGCTTCTTGCCGTCCTCCATCATGTGAACCTTACCGGTACGGATGCTCTCGATGAACTGCGCGAGGGTCAAACCGCCGGGGAGGCCTTTGTCATCGGGCGTGATGTTCGGCGACTTGATGGGTCCGAAGCATTTTCCGCCGGCGAGGTAATTTTTCGTGTTGACCTTTTCGGTCTCGCCCTTGAAAGGATCGCCGTCCTTTTCGAAAGTGGGCATGGTGTGGCAACTGACACATCCTCCGGCCGCGTTGGCGAGATAGCTGCCGCGCACGACCGCCGCGCGATCCTTCGCATCATACTTGAGCGTCACGGGCGCAAGCTTGAGCGCGGCGTCGAGGTTATCCGAATCCGCGGCGAGTGCGGTTGACGATACGAATGCGATAAGTAGCACGACCACTACGATGGAAGCCTTCATGATTCCTCCGCAATTTTGTCACGGGGGAAAAATCACCCCGACGCTGAGTCACGAGTACCGATGGAATTCTGTCAGCATCGCTCGAAACCGTCCATCATCGCGAAAGCGACGACGAGGCCTCGCTGCGTTGCGGAATGCCGGGTGTTGATGCGAATCTGTGGGGCGAAAAAATGGACACCATCGCCACCAATTCGACTCGCATCGTTTGTATCCTGCTCATGTGCGTTTTGGCCGGATGTGCCGAATCCTCCGCGCAACGCGCACAGCGCCTCGAGCCAATGCTCTCGCAGGCCGGCTTCAGCCAGGTTTTTGCCAACACTCCCGCGCGGGAAGCGAAGCTCAAGGACATCACGCCGCTGAAGGTGGGCTTCTTCTCGCAGGACGGAAAGCCGGCCTATTGGTTCGCCGATCCTTACGTCTGCCATTGTCTCTTCAAGGGCACCGAGCAGAATTACGACGCCTACCAGCAGTTGCTGCAGGACGATAAGGCCGAGGAGCGCGCTCAGGCGATCGACGACTACCAGTCTCAACAGCGGATCATGGACTATATGTCGTCGCCAGCGGGACAGGTCTTTTACGGGCAGTAAGAAACCACGCGCTTGAAGTCTTTGCCTGGCAGCGATTTTCTACATCGCGCTTGATCTTATCGAAAGCTGCCGGACGATGCCTATTGGTACAGAGAGTCCGCACAAAAGTCCCCACAGGCTCGACACCGCTAGAGCTAGGATATTTTAACCTATAACAGTCGGTGGGGGCGCGCTGGGCGTTTTTATCGCGCGGGCCACGCCCCCTATCTTTGCGCTTCAAATGATCCGGGTCTTGGATAGATGGCCTTGGAGATAGCGCTATAGGCATTTCGGAGGAACCGATAGGGATCAATGCGCGGGATCAACTCCGATTTGAAGTTCACCCACTTTCCGTTGAGTTGGCGAGGTAGAACTCACTCGACCCTGGCGCGCCTGAAATGTTTTGTATGCGCGCTTGCGAGTCTCGTCAGCGCCTGGGCTTCGAGCCGTTCGACTGAGCCGTCGTAGCCCGGGACCCGTTGGGCGGGAAGTCTTTCGAATCGTCAGGGATCTTCGCATCTTCTCGGGAACTCTTCGCGCTAGACATTCTTGTAACTCCTTGTCCTTCCTCACAGCGAAGACCGACTTGCCTCGCAAGCTTCTAATTCGAGATACCTGGCTGCGCGGATAAAGGTGGATAGCTTTTCGAGCTTTGCGAGCTCGCGGAATTGGAACTCAGCTATTTCAAACCGGCGCCCGAGGCCAGCTGGAACAGATGGCTGCGCGGTAAGTAGAGACGCCCACCAGCATCAAACTCCACGGCGACTCACAAACGCCAATCATGATGCGCATGTTTCCCGCAAGGACGATGGAAGCCATGTCTCTCGCTATCCGGATCTGTGAACGGTGAACGAGCTTCATCTTATCCACGAGCTTCCTTCTCGATCTCATTCCTAGGGATTGGAGGACGGGTGCTGCTGGCGCTCGGTTGCTTCCACTTCCAGTTCCGGATTTCCGGTAAGTCTTCGCCGTGCTTATCAATGTAGTGTTTGTGCTCGATGAGCTTGTCCTGCATCATCTGCTTCAGATAGGTCCCCTTGGCGCCCAGATGCGGCAGGCGATCGACCACGTCCTGCACCAGATGAAAGCGGTCCAGGTCGTTCTGCACCCTCATGTCGAAAGCCGTGGTAATCGTGCCCTCTTCCTTATAGCCGCGAACGTGCAGGTTGCGATTGGTGCGGCGATAGGTCAGCCGATGCACCAGCGATGGGTATCCATGGAATCCAAAGATGATATGTTTGTCTCTGGTGAAGAGCGAATCGTAGTCTGTTTCGCTAAGTCCGTGGGGATGCTCGCTCTCTGACTGCAGCTTCATCAGATCAACGATGTTGATCACCCGGACTTTCAAGTCCGGCAGATGTTGGCGAAGGATGGAAACGGCGGCCAGGATCTCGAGCGTAGGTGTGTCTCCGCAACTGGCCATCACTATGTCCGGCTCGGCATCCCGATCGTTGCTGGCCCATTCCCAAACGCCGATTCCTTCAGTGCAATGCACTACCGCCTCTTCCATAGTGAGCCATTGAGGTAGGGCATGTTTGCCTGCAACGACCACATTGACGTAGTGCCGGCTGCGGAGGCAGTGATCGAAGACCGAGAGCAGACAATTGGCATCGGGCGGCAGGTAGACGCGCACGATATCCGCCTTTTTATTGATAACATGGTCGAGGAAGCCGGGGTCCTGGTGCGTGAAGCCGTTATGGTCCTGCTGCCAGACGTGGGAAGCCAGCAGATAGTTCAGCGAAGCGATCTTTCGGCGCCAGGGCAGTTCTGACGTCACCTTCAGCCACTTGGCGTGCTGGCTGAACATCGAGTCGACGATGCGAATAAAGGCCTCGTAGCTATTGAAGAGGCCATGTCGCCCGGTTAGAAGGTATCCTTCCAACCAACCCTCGCACTGATGCTCGCTCAGCATCGAGTCCAGCACTTGTCCTGCGGGCGCGAGAAACTCATCGTTCTTTACTTCGCGGGCATCCCATTGGCGGTTAGTGACTTCAAAAACCGACCCCAATAGATTCGATAGAGTCTCATCGGGACCGAAGATGCGGAAGTTACGCTCCTCCTGATTGAGCTTGGCCACATCGCGAAGGAACTTACCCAGCACCATCGTATCCTGACCGTCGAATGCGCCGGGTGAAGGCACATTGACGGCGTGGTCGCGGAAGTCCGGCATGCGCAGATCGCGCAATAGAAGGCCGCCGTTTGCGTGCGGATTGGCGCCCATCCGCCGCTCGCCCTTCGGTGCCAATTCGGCTAGTTCCGATATGAGCCGGCCATTCTTATCGAATAGCTCCTCGGCTTTGTAGCTCTTCATCCAGTTTTCAAGCTGCTTGACGTGATCGGGATGCTCGGCATCCACCAATATCGGCACCTGATGCGCGCGGAAAGTGCCTTCGACCTGGAGGCCATCGACTACTTTTGGTCCCGTCCAGCCCTTCGGAGACCTAAGGACGATCATTGGCCAACGCGGCCTCGTGGTATCTTGATTGCTTCGCGCATTGCTTTGGATCTGCCGAATCTCTGCGATGACTCCTTCCATCGCGGCGGCCATAAGCTGATGCATGGCTTCCGCCTCATCACCTTCAACAAAATGAGGCGTCCATCCACAGCCTCGTAGAAACTGCTCCAATTCGTCATGCTCGATCCGGGCTAGTACGGTTGGATTGCTGATTTTGTAGCCATTGAGATGCAGGATCGGCAACACAGCTCCGTCGGAAATAGGGTTCAGCAGCTTGTTGGACTGCCACGCAGTAGCCAGCGGACCAGTTTCCGCCTCCCCATCGCCAATGACACAGGCGACGATCAGCCCAGGATTGTCGAACGCAGCTCCGAAGGCATGGCTGAGCGAGTATCCTAGCTCGCCACCTTCGTGAATCGATCCGGGCGTCGTTGGCGCAACGTGACTGGAAATCCCGCCCGGAAAAGAAAATTGCTTGAACAGCTTTTTGAGCCCGGCCTCATCCTGGCTAATGTTCGGATAAATCTCGCTGTAGGTGCCTTCGAGGTAGGTATTACCCACCAGCGCTGGTCCGCCGTGACCGGGACCGGCGATATAGAACATATCCAGGTCATACTTCTTGATGACGCGGTTCAAATGCACATAGATGAAGTTTTGACCTGGCGTGGTGCCCCAGTGCCCGACTACCAGCGGCTTCACATGCGACAGTGTTAACGGCTCCTTCAGCAGCGGATTGTCATAAAGGTAAATCTGGCCGACCGACAAATAGTTGGCGGCGCGCCAGTAGGCGTCCATCTGGTTGAGCAGTTGCGGGGAAAGAATATTTGTCATGATAGTTTCACTCGTTCGCGGGATTGTTGTTGCGTTCTGGATTCGAGCCGTTCGATTTCGATCGGTCCTGCCTGTGCAGAGTTCCGGTGAATGCGACAGAGCGCGATCGCCTGGTTCAATCCGGATTTGTTTGAAAGGGCGTGCAGGTACGAGCCCGCGTCATGGTACGGAGCGCCTTCAAGCGACATCGTAACAGAGTCGATGTTCAGCCTTGCCCTGCGATCGTTGCCATCGGTTCCCTGGATAACCGATCGCGCTATCGATTGATTGAGAGCGCGTGCGCACTGGGCATACAGTGTGTTCAGCGGGGATGTTGCTCGAGGACGTTTTCCGGTCTCCGCACACTACGAAACTCACTGAACGATTCGATCGACGGGGAAGGAAGTCTTATGAAAAAACCACTGTCGAGAATGCTTGAGATCTTTAGCGGCCGTGACCGAAGCGAAAAGACCAATGCAATCCGGGATAGGTATTGCGCCTGCGGCGCGTTTAAGCCGGAGGCTGTGAGGCCGCAAGGTGAACTATCATTTAAGACCCACGGGCATACGCCTGGACCTTCAGAGAAAGATCGGTTGGCCAGCACCAAGGTAACTTATGGACCGTCCCGCGAGCTCTCGAACAAACGGTACTAAATCGATCCGAAGCATTCTGAAGAACAGAATGAGGAGTGCGAACCATGTCTGACACAAACTCGGCCGTAGCTATCTACGATACCCATGCCCAAGCCGAGGAAGCTGTAAAGGAATTGCAGCGATCCGGCTTTGATATGACGAAAATGTCTATCGTTGGAAAGGATTATCATACCGACGAGCACGTCGTAGGGTACTACACCACCGGCGATCGCATGAAGTATTGGGGCGAGCTCGGCGCCGCATGGGGTGGTTTCTGGGGGCTGCTGTTCGGTGCCGCCTTCTTCGCTATTCCGGGGGTCGGGCCAGTTTTGGTGGCTGGTCCTTTGGTCATGTGGATCGTCGGCGCTCTCGAAGGTGCGGTGGTGGTGGGCGGATTGAGCGCAGTAGGTGCAGGACTATTCAGCATCGGCATCCCCAAGGACAGCGTCGTGAAATACGAGTCAGCCTTAAAGGCTGATAAATTCATTCTACTGGCCCACGGGACCGCAGCTGAAGTGGCCAAGGCCAAGGACATCCTGCAGACCACTCATCCGACCGAACTCGCGGTGCACGGGACCCAACGCGACGAACACACTTCTTTGTAACTCTCGTCAAAGAGAAGGCTTAAGCGCCCGCAACCAGAATCCGGAACCAGAAGCCTCGAGGACGACATTCCCATCAGAGCCGAAACAACCGCCGAGGTCGAAACTCGCTAATCCTGACTAGCCCGCTGCCAACGACGCCGTGACCACCTGTGGTCTGTGTGGGCGAATCCAGCCGGCGATCTTCTCATTGGGTTCATTCAGGCGAACCGTTGGATCGCGCTCAGGTAAGACCGCTCGCGGCTGCGTCGGTCAAGACCAGCCCCTACCGAGGACCACCTCGGTCAAACTACGGCCAGCCGGCCGACCTCAAAGGCAGATTTGAAGAATTTCATACGGCGCGCGCTCGACTGGGTTTCCGTCGGCTTGCCTCCGGAAACGGACGAGCCGATTCGCGCGGAACTGTTCAGCATCGAACGCCTCGAGCAGCATGCCGAAAGCCTTGCCCTGGCTCAACGGATTACTACCAAGCGAGGCGCCGGACGCGGGCTGGCGCAACGGCTGCGCGAAAACGATCGGATCCTGCTCGAGGCCTATCGGGCGACTGCGCAGGCGAGCCGGGAGGAACGCGCGATTACACCTGCGGCGGAGTGGTTGCTCGATAACTTTTATGTCGCCCAGGAGCAGATTCGCGAAATCCGCGAAGATCTTCCGCGCGGATTTTATCACGGATTGCCGAAGCTCGCGGAGGGACCACTGACGGGTTATCCGCGCGTGTTCGGAGTCGCGTGGGCATTCGTTGCGCATACTGACAGCCGCTTCGACCCCGAAATGTTGTGCCGCTTCGTGCAGGCCTATCAGCGCGTGCAGCCCTTGACGATTGGCGAACTCTGGGCAGTCGCAATAACGCTGCGAATCGTGTTGGTGGAGAATTTGCGCCGTGCGGCGGAGAGGATCGTGAGCGAGCGAGCCGCGCGCCAGGCTGCGGACGAGCTGGCCGATCAGCTGTTGGGCCCCGGCAGCCTTGAGACCGAAGCACCCGAGATCGTTCTACGACGGTTCAATAAGAAACCGGTGCCGAGGACGTTCGCCGTGCAGTTGATTCAGCGCCTGCGCGATCAAGATCCTAAGGTAACACCTGCGCTCAGATGGCTGGACGAACGGCTGGCTTCGATCGGAACGAGCGCCGATGAGGCTGTCCGAATGGAGCATCACTTACAGGGTGCGATGAATGTAACGGTGCGCAATGTGATCACGAGCATGCGCATGATATCCGCCGTCGATTGGGCGGAATTCTTTGAAAGCGTAAGCCTCGTCGATGTTGCGCTACGCGCAGGCGGCGACTTTGCCGAAATGGATTTTCCCACCCGCGATCGCTACCGACACGCAATAGAAGAGTTGGCACGACGCTCGGGTCAGGCGGAACTCGAAATCGCTGGTCGCGCGATTGCGGCGGCAACGCATGCGGCCGAGTCGCGAAACGGCGACCTCGAGATGGCAGGTTCCGAAAAGGAGCCCGGTTACTACCTTATCTCCAAAGGAAGGCGTGTCCTTGAGAAGGAGATAGGATTCCGCGTCCCGATTAGCGAGTGGCTGGCCCGAGCCAACGCCGCGGTGGGAATACTGGGTTATGTAAGCGCGATCGCTCTCATCGGTGTATGCATTCTGGTGCTGGCCCTGTTTGGGGTCGCGCAGTTCGGCGTCAGCGGATGGCCTCTATTCCTGCTGGCGTTTCTAGGTGTGCTACCGGCATCGGATGCTGCGGTATCGTTGGTCAACCGGGGAGTTACTAAAGCCTTCGGCGCCAAAACTCTACCGGGCATGGAGCTCGCTCACGGAGTGCCGGCAAACCTCCGCACCATAATCGTTGTCCCGACTCTTTTGACGACCCACGCTGAGCTCGAAAAGCAGCTCGAGCGCCTGGAAGTGCACCATCTGGCGAGCCAGGATGGCGACCTTCGCTTTGCAATTCTTTCGGACTGGACCGACTGCATCGCAGAGCACGCGCCTGACGATGATCAGCTTCTCGGCGCGGCTACTGAGGGCATCGCGCGCTTGAACCAGCGCTACGGATCGACCTCGGAAGGTGCGCGGTTTTTCCTGTTCCATCGCCGGCGGATATGGAACGAGGGGCAGGGAAAGTGGATAGGATGGGAGCGCAAGCGCGGGAAGCTGCACGAGTTCAATCGCCTGCTACGGGGCGCGACCGACACGACCTTCGTGGCGATCGATGGCAGCTCTCCGCTCGCACCTGCCGGCATCCGGTACGTAATCACTCTCGATGCCGATACCTGGCTACCGCGCGGAACCGCCAAACGTCTGATCGGGAAGATGGCGCATCCGCTCAACCGACCCCGGCTGGATCTGAAAAGCAGTCGGATAGTCGAGGGCTACGCAGTGCTGCAGCCACGAGTTACACCGTCGTTGCCGAGCGGGCGTGAGGGCTCTCTTTTCCAGCGAATCTTTACCAGTCCGAGCGGACTGGACCCCTATGCCTTCGCGGTGTCCGACGTCTATCAGGATCTTTTCGGCGAAGGTTCATACAGTGGCAAGGGAATCTATGATGTAGACGCCTTCGAGGCGGCTCTAGCCGGCCGGCTCCCTGACAGCTCAATACTCAGTCATGATTTGCTCGAGGGAATTTTTGCGCGCGCCGGGCTGGCCTCGGACGTCGAGGTGGTCGAAGAGTTCCCCTCCCGCTACGACGCCGCTGCGGCTCGTCAGCATCGGTGGGCGCGCGGCGACTGGCAGCTGCTGCCATGGATCTTCGGCCGCGGGTCGGATTCCAGTGACGATAGGCATAAGACGGCGATCCCCTTAATCGGCCGCTGGAAGATGCTGGATAACCTCCGCCGGACGGTGTCGGCGCCCGCCGCGTTCCTGGCGTTACTCGCGGGATGGACTCTCCCGTTGGCTGCGGCCACGGTCTGGAGCGGATTCGTCGTCGCGACGTTCGCGATTCCCACGCTCTTTCCGGCCTTTATCGGGATGGTGCCGCGAAGGCTGGGTCTCTCCCAGCGGAGACACTGGCACGCCGTGGGAGTGGATTTCGGCCTATCGTTGTCACAGATCGGACTCTTAGTAACCCTCCTTGCGCATCAGGCGTGGTTGATGACTGACGCCATCGCGCGAACCTCCTTTCGTCTGTTCATAAGGCGCCGGCGCCTGCTTGAGTGGGTAACCGCGGCGCAATCGAAGCTCAGCACCCAACTCAATCTCGGCGGATATTATCGATGGATGGCGGGTGGCATTGCACTCAGTGGAGCTGCCGTCGTTGTGGTCTTATGCAGCGGCCATCGGGCATGGCTAGTCGCGGCCCCATTCGTGATTCTGTGGATGGCCTCCCCGGCGATCGCACGATGGGCAAGTTTTTCGCCTGCCATGGCCGGCTCGAAGCCGGTATCGGACACGGACGCGCGGGCATTGCGGGTCATCGCGCGGAGGACCTGGCGATTCTTCGAGACCTTCGTCACTGCAGACGATCACATGCTTCCGCCTGACAACTTCCAGGAAGACCCGCAGTCGGTGCTGGCTCATCGAACTTCTCCCACCAACATCGGCCTGTACTTATTGTCGGTGGTTGCGGCCTGCGATTTTGGCTGGGCGGGTCGGATCGAGACTGCGGAACGCATGGAAAGGACGCTAGAAAGCGTGAACGGGCTTGAGCGTTTCCGCGGACACTTTTACAACTGGTACGACACCCATGACCTTCGTGCGCTGGAGCCGAAATATATCTCCTCGGTGGATAGCGGCAACCTAGCTGGTCACCTGATCGTTCTGGGAAACGCTTGCCGTGAGATAGTCGCTGCGCCCGTGACAGGCCTCGGATGGTTGCGCGGAATCGAGGACGCGGTGGAACTCACACGCGAGTCCTTGCGTGGGCTCTCCGATGATCGGCGAACCCTAACGGTAACTCAAAAGCATCTTGATGACGCGTTGGATGATCTTTCGGCCGCGTCGTCAGCTTCACTCAGACCTGCGCGAGGCTCAGTCTTACCTACCGAAACCGCGCACAGTTCATACCCATCATCGGCGCAGACTCCAACGCCACCGGCTAGACTTGTAGGGCGACTAGCAGAGCTAGTCCGGCGCGCCGATACGCTCGTCGACGTTGCGCGGACCTTCAGCGCGGAACGGGGCGACGAGTCCAGCGCCGAAGTGCTGGCCTGCGCGAACGCGGTAAGCATTTCGCTTCGAAGTCATCAGCGCGATCTCGATGAGTTGATGCCATGGGCGAAGCTCATTGCTGCTGAAGCCGCGCTCGCCGGTCCAGTGGAGACGGCCACGGACACTTCTCCGGAACGCGCGCTCGCACGGTTCTTCGACTCGGTTCTAACCTTGGCCGACCTGCCAAATCGTTGCGAGGCCGCGGTCATCATGCTGACGCGGCTCGTAAAGGAGCCGGCTTTACAGACGAACGGCGGGAACCATTCCTTAACAATGCGAGTGGATGTTTTGGTCGCCGCTCTGAAGTGCTCCGCAAACGCCGCGCGCTCGTTCAGGCAACGTCTCGACGCGCTCGGCGAACTCACTAAAAAAATGTTCGACGTGATGGAGTTCGGATTTCTCTTCAACCGGGCGCGTCAGCTTCTCGCGATCGGGTATCGGGTCTCGGAGGCCAGCCTGGATTCCAACTGTTATGACTTGCTTGCCTCGGAAGCGCGCCTCGCCAGCTTCGTTGCGATTGCGAAGGGCGACGTACCCGCTCGGCACTGGTCTAAGCTCGGGCGTACCGAAACTCCAGTCGGCAGCGGTTCGGCTTTGGTTTCCTGGTCCGGATCGATGTTCGAGTATTTGATGCCAAGCCTGGTGATGCGCGCACCGGCGGGAAGCCTTCTAGAGCAGAGTAATCGATTCGTCGTCCAGCGACAGATTGAATATGGCGCCGAGCTCGGCCTCCCGTGGGGGGTTTCGGAGTCCGCGTACAATGTAAGAGACCTCGAGCTTACTTACCAATACTCGAGCTTTGGCGTTCCAGGCCTGGGGCTCAAGCGAGGACTCAATCAGGACGCGGTCATCGCTCCATACGCAACCGCGTTGGCGACCATGATCGATCCGCATGCCGCGGTGCAAAACCTGTTAAGGCTCGCCGCCGCGGGCGGTCGCGGCAGGTATGGCTGGTATGAGGCCTTGGACTATACCCCGGCGCGCCTGCCTGAGGGCGACAAGGTGGCGATCGTCCGCTCCTACATGGCGCACCATCAAGGGATGACCCTGATAGCTATCTGCGATGCTCTCCAAAACGGTGCGATGCGTAACCGCTTTCACGCCGAGCCAATCGTACAGGCGACCCAGCTTTTGCTGCAGGAACGAATTCCCCGAGATGTGCTAGTTGCGTACCCGAGAGCTGACGAGGTTGCGGTTGCGTCCAATGTTCGCGAACTCGTTCCGCCAATGCCTCGCCGTTTCCTATCTGCTCACCAGTCGGTTCCCCGTACCCATCTGTTGTCCAACGGCAGGTATGCCGTCATGACGACTTCGGCGGGCTCGGGATATAGCCGCTGGAACGATTTCACCATCACCCGGTGGCGTGAGGATGCTACCTGCGATTCGTGGGGCACCTACATCTTTCTACGTGACGTCCGCAGCGGCGACGTCTGGTCGGCAGGATATCAACCGACCGGGGCCGAGCCCGATAGCTATACCGCGACATTCTTTGAGGACCGAGTCGAAATCGTCCGGCGCGACAAGACCATCGAGACGAGGATGGAGATAGCAGTTTCACCGGAGGACGACTCTGAGGTTCGGCGAGTATCGGTTTCCAATCTCGGACCCGGCGTGCGAGAAATCGATCTCACGTCGTATGCGGAGGTGGTGTTGGCGCCCGATGCGGCGGACGCCACGCATCCGGCCTTCTCAAACCTCTTTGTACAAACCGAGTACGTCCCCGACGTCGGCGCGATTTTAGCCACACGACGTTTGCGGTCGGCCAGTGACCCTCAACTTTGGGCGGCGCACATCGCAGTGGTGGAAGCCGAGGTTGTAGGCAGCCCGCAATTCGAGACTGATCGCGCGCGCTTCATCGGACGCGGGCGCGGGATTCGTACGCCGGTCTCGGTAATTGATGGTCGGCCGCTCTCGAACACAATCGGCGCCGTACTGGATCCGATCTTCAGTTTGCGCCGCCGCATCAGGCTTATGCCCGGAGCCACCGCGCGAATCGCATTTTGGACGCTGATTGGGTCCTCGCGCAGCGAAGTGCTCGACTTGGCTGACAAGCATCACGACCCCGCGGCTTTCGAGCGTGCTATCACCCTCGCGTGGACCCAGGCGCAAGTTCAGCTTTACCATCTCGGCATCGACTCCGACGAGGCCAACCTTTTTCAACGTCTGGCGGGTCATGTGCTCTACTCCAACCCCGCGCTGCGGCCTTCATCCACGATGCTCCAACGAAGCGTAGGCGGCCCAGCGTCGCTGTGGGCCTACGCCATCTCTGGCGACCTCCCGATCGTTTTGGTTCGAATAGCTGATTTTGAAGGTTTGGACACGGTGCGCCAGCTACTGCGGGCCCACCAATACTGGAGGATGAAGCAGTTAGCGGTCGATCTAGTGATCTTGAACGAAAATCCGCCTTCGTACGCTCAGGATCTGCAATCGGCCCTGGAGACGATGGTTCGGGCCAGCCAATCGCACCAACCAGCCGGCAAAGAAAGTACGCGCGGAGGGGTGTTCATCCTGCGAGACGATCTGGTCTCGCCGCAGACGCGTAACCTGCTCCAGAGCGTCGCTCGCGCGGTGATCTGGTACCGTCGTGGCAGCCTCTTCCAGCAGGTTAAACGACTGGAGGAATCTCCCGCCACGACCATCGCTTTGCCGCCAAAGCGCCGGCCTTTTTCGGTAGGATACGAATCCCCGGCGCCTACACTGGATCTCGAATTTTTCAACGGCCTAGGCGGCTTCGCAGCCGGCGACGGCGAATATGTAACCATCCTGGGCAAAGGTCAGTTTACGCCCACGCCGTGGGTGAACATCATCGCGAATCCCTCGTTTGGCTTCCAGGTATCGGTCGAGGGCGCGGGTTACACCTGGTCAATCAATAGCCAACAGAATCAGATCACCCCCTGGTCCAATGATCCCGTCAGCGACAGGCCGGGCGAGGTCTTCTACCTTCGCGATGAAGACAGCGGAGAACTATGGGGACCCACGGCTTTGCCCATACGCGAAGAGAATTCGGCGTACATCGCGCGGCATGGTCAGGGCTATAGTCGTTTCGAACATGCATCTCACGGAATCTCGCTTGAGCTCTTGCAATATGTGCCGGTCGCAGACGCGATCAAAATCTCGCGGCTGAAGATACGTAATCATTCCCGACGAACGCGCAGGCTCTCAATCACGGCCTATGTGGAATGGGTGTTGGGCACTTCCCGTTCGGCCTCGGCACCATTCATCGCGACGGCAATCGATCCGGAAACTGGAGTGATGTTTGCCCGCAACCACTGGAGCGCCGAGTTCAGCGGCCGTGTCGCCTTCGCTGACCTTGCGGGACGCCAGACCGGGTGGACCGGGGACCGGACGGAGTTCATCGGGCGCAACGGCACCCTCGATCATCCGGCTGCACTGGAAGGGAGGACACCGCTCTCCCATCGGGTCGGCGCGGGACTTGACCCATGCGGTGCGCTCCAAACCCGGATCGAGCTCGCGCCAAATCAGGCTGCCGAGGTGGTGTTCTTTCTGGGCGAAGCCGCGACGGAACGAGAAGCGGTTGCATTGATCACACACTACCGAAACGCCGATCTGGATACGGTATTGCACGCGGTGACGCGGCTGTGGGAGGAGGTCCTGGGTGCGGTTCGGGTGCGAACCCCGGATCGTGCGATGGACATTCTGCTGAACCATTGGCTCCTCTATCAGACACTATCTTGCAGAGTGTGGGCCCGAGCGGCGTGCTACCAGGCAAGCGGCGCTTACGGCTTTCGCGATCAGCTCCAGGACGTAATGGCGCTTACCGTGTCCAAGCCTGAGATCACACGAGAACATTTACTCCGCGCGGCTGGAAGACAGTTTGTCGAGGGCGATGTTCAGCATTGGTGGCATCCGCCGTCGGGCCAGGGCGTCCGCACGCGCATCTCCGATGACCGCATCTGGCTGGCGTACGCCGCTGCCCACTACGTGGAGGTCACTGGAGACGGCGCGATCCTCGACGAGATGGTTCCCTTTCTCGATGGGCCGGTGCTGCACGACGAGCAACTGGAGTCCTACTTTCAGCCGACGATCTCAGAAGTGCAGGGCACCTTGTTCGAACATTGCGCGCGCGGCCTTGATCAAAGCCTCGGGCTGGGTAGCCACGGCCTGCCGCTGATCGGAACCGGGGACTGGAACGACGGTCTTAATCTCCTCGGTGCCGGCGGTAAGGGCGAAAGCATCTGGCTCGGATGGTTCCTCTACGCCGCGCTCTCCGCGTTCGCTACTTTGGCGGAAACTCGCGGCGAGCATAAACGGGCCGAGTCCTGGCGGCAGCATGCGACCGCGCTGGCGATATCGCTTGAGCGCGAAGGATGGGACGGTGATTGGTACCTGCGCGCCTTCTTTGATGACGGAACCCCGCTGGGGTCCGCCTCGAGCAGCGAGTGTAGGATCGATTCGATCGCGCAGTCGTGGGCGGTGATTTCAGGCGCTGCGGACAAAGCTCGCGCCGCGATCGCCATGGCAGCGCTCGACCAACATCTCGTCCGGCGCAATGACGAACTGCTCTTGCTGTTAACTCCACCGTTCGATCAAGCCTTGCCAAACCCTGGCTACATCAAAGGTTACCCGCCCGGCATCCGGGAGAACGGCGGCCAATATACCCACGGCGCGATATGGTCAGTGATCGCGTTCGCGATGCTGGGTAACGGAGATAAGGCTGGCGAACTGTTTTCCATTTTGAATCCCATTACTCACTCCAGTACACGGGTCGGCATCCAGCGCTATAAAGTTGAACCGTACGTTACCTGTGGCGACGTCTATGCCGAGCCGGCGCATGTCGGGCGTGGCGGCTGGACCTGGTATAGCGGCTCAGCCGGGTGGATGTACCGTGCGGGTCTCGAATGGATACTGGGTTTTCGTCTGCGCGGCGCGACTTTACTTGTGGATCCTAGCATCCCGAAAGCATGGGGACACTTCGAAATCGTTTTCCGATACCGCTCCGCGCGATACGTCATCGAGGTCAAGAATCCTCACGGAGTGAGCCGCGGTGTTGCTAGCATCGAACTAGACCGCAAGTTGTTGCCAACAACCAATCCGATGCTGATCGCATTGTCCGATGATGGCGAGACCCATCAGGTGCGGGTCGTCCTGGGGCAACTAACCCAGGTCGGCGAAGTGGCTCCTGTCGGCCACCGCGGACAGATTCAGTCGGCATCATACAAGTGAGTCCTATGGACGGCACAACCATCCAATGAGTGAACATGTCCCATACAGCTTCTAAGCTTCCTTCGCCGACTGAGTCCAAACCCGCCCCAGTCAGTCCATCTGACAAGGCCGCCATCACCACGGGTGTCTCACTGAGCGGCCTTACGAATGAAGAGGTCGACCTCCGGCTTAAGAAATTCGGTCCCAACGCAATGCCCGACACGGCGGTGCATCCGTTACGTTCGGCGTTGAGCAAATTCTGGTCGCCGGTTCCATGGATGCTCGAGGCTGCGATCGTGCTTGAGTTGGCGCTCGGCAAGTACGTCGAGGCAGCGATCATCGCAGCCCTGCTGGTGTTCAACGCCGCGCTCGGTTTTTTTCAGGAGTCGCGCGCCCAGGCCACGCTTGCTGCGTTGAAGTCGCGGCTGGCTCTGAACGCGTCGGTCAAGCGCGACGGGGTTTGGAAGATTTTACCCGCGGTCGGGCTGGCCCCGGGCGATATCGTGAAGCTGTCGCTGGGCGCCGTGGTGGCGGCCGATGTACGCATTGTCGAGGGGTCAGTTTTGCTCGACCAGTCCATGCTCACCGGCGAATCCATACCCATCGAAGGTGGTGCAGGCGTGCAGACCTACGCTGGCGCGCTGGTACGGCGCGGTGAGGCGGTTGCGGAAGTCACAGCGACTGGAACGCGCACCAAGTTTGGCCGCACCGCAGAGTTGGTGCGCACTGCTCATGTCGCGAGTTCGCAGCAGAAGGCGGTTCTGCGCGTCGTGCGCAATCTCGCGATCTTCAACGGCGTTATCATTGTCATGCTGGTGGCGTATGCCTGGCAGCTCGCGATGCCGCTGTCAGAAATCATACCGCTGGTGCTGACAGCGATACTCGCATCGATCCCGGTAGCTTTGCCTGCAACCTTTACGGTTGCGGCTGCATTGGGCGCACGCGCACTGGCCAGCCTGGGCGTGCTGCCGACGCGGCTCTCGGCCGTTGATGAAGCGGCAAGTATCGACGTCTTGTGCGCCGACAAGACCGGCACCCTAACCCTCAACGCATTAACGGTGACCGCGGTCCGTCCCGGGCCGGGCTTCGATGAGGCCGGCTTGCTGGGACTTGCGGCAGTAGCGAGCGCGGACGGCGGGCAGGATCCGGTAGATACAGCGATTCGCGCCGCAGCTCTGAGCAAGAGCGCCAAGCTGCCAAAGCTGATTAAGTTCATCCCCTTCGATCCCGCAAAGAAAACCTCCGAGGCGACTGCCGTGGATCCAAACGGCGCCGGCGCCATGCGGATCGTGAAGGGAGCGTATGCCGCAGTGAGTGGCCTGGCGCCGCCACTGCCGGATTTGTCCGTGGCGGCTACCGAACTGGAGGCGAAGGGTTTCAGGCTGCTCGCGGTCGCGGCTGGGAGCGCCGCAGCGATGCGTCTGGCTGGACTGATCGCGCTGAGCGATCCTCCGCGCGCCGACTCCGCGGCGTTGGTCACCGAGATGCGCACTTTAGGTGTGCGGACGGTAATGGTGACCGGTGACGCTCCCGCGACCGCCGCCATCGTGGCTCGTGCGGTGGGACTCGATGGGTCTGTATGTCCACCGGGACCGATTGGCGACGCCGTGACGCCCGAGCAATTCGCGGTCTTCGCCGGCGTCCTGCCGGAGGACAAGTACAAGCTCGTCAAGGCGTTCCAGAAGGGTGGCTTCAATGTTGCGATGTGCGGGGACGGCGCCAACGACGCGCCCGCCTTGCGCCAGGCACAGATGGGAATCGCGGTATCGACTGCGACCGATGTTGCCAAGTCGGCCGCCGGTATAGTACTGACCAAACCGGGACTCGCCGGCATCGTGGCTTCGGTGAAAGAAGGCCGAACGACCTTTCAGCGTATCCTGACCTATACGCTGAGCTCGGTTATCAAAAAGATCGTACAAGTGCTCTTCCTGGCGGTGGGTCTTGTCATCACTCGACACGCAATCCTGACACCTATGCTGATGGTCCTGATCATGCTCACCGGCGACTTCCTGGGCATGTCGTTGACGACTGACAACGTGACTCCCTCGCCGCTGCCCAATGTGTGGCGAATCGGCAACTTGACGATGGTTGGAATCTTTATTGGAGTCTGCGAGTTGATCTTTTGCACTGCCGTTTTGGCCATCGGCAAATTCCGGCTGGGGCTCGGAATCGAGGCGCTGCAGACTCTGGCCTTCCTCGCCGTTGTGTTCGGTAATGAAGCGTCGCTCCACGCTATCCGCACACGCCGACGCCTTTGGTCCACGCCCAGCGGCTGGCTCGTGCTGTCGTCGGTAGCGGATGTCATGATCGCTTCGACTTTGGCTTCGCGCGGGATCGCAATGACGCCGTTGCCAATCGTCCTTGTGGCGGTCACGCTGGCCGGAGCTTTTGCCTTTGCATTGGTAGTGGACGTCGCAAAAGTTCCGATCTTGCGCCAACTCAAGATCTATTAGATGTGTGGCCGAACTTCCCGAAGAAAATACTGTCTGGCAGTGAGAGCAGCTCCAGCGCGATTCTGACTCGGATGGAGCTGCTCTATCCAAAGAATGGCGGCGCCGTGGTAGCCTGTGCTGCTGCTCTCGCGGCCTTGCGCAGCTCCCTCAGTCGGCGCTCCAGACGGCAGTATTGGTGGTCGCGAAGGCTGCGGATTTCGCGAACGCCAGCGTTTAATGAACAATAGCCGGTCAACTTCATGCGGGCGTCTTCTTGGTCACTTCTTGAACTAATAACGACCTGATACCGGCCTGGTCGCTGAGTTCGTCCACCGTGTGATTCGCGTCCTTCAGCTGATCGTGTAATTGCTCGGCGCTCTTCTTCATTTCCGGTCCGCCGGCGCTCGGCTCACGCTTGGCGATAGCCGCCGAGATGGCGACCAGGTCCTTGTGCATCGCCTTGGTGTAGAGCTTGGCCCAGGTTAATTCGGCTACCAGCGCCGGCTTTACTGAGGAGGAATCCTTGGCGGTCGTTCCGTTGTTATCAATTACCACTTTTGTTGCCCTCATAACGCTTCCTACTTCAACGGGAAGATAGATGGAGTTGTCGTTCGGGCCTTGCTTGGGGAAAATTCGGTTGGTCAAGCGAAAAGTGGCCAAAGGCGAGCGGAAGGACCACCGTTGGGCTGGATCAAGTTTGGGCCCGACTTGTCAAGTCGATCCCGATGTACCGAGACTACGGTAGGTGCTAGGTATATAGCAACTCGACATCCCGGCGTTTGGTTATATCGATAACGAAGATCGTCGATTGGCCGAAGTGCGCGCAATCTTTCTCCGCCTTTCTTGGATCCCTTGCCATGATCGGCGCTCGTAGGCCTGGCCGCGAAGGCTACCCAGTTCGTACCCCGCGCCGGTCCGGCAAAGCCACATGACTGAGCGATCGCGAGACGAAACTGCTGCTCAACTGACTCTCGAGAGAATGTTCGAAGTAGATTTATTGGTGGACGCACCGGGATTTGAACCTGGGACCCCTTGCATGTGAGGCAAAAAATAGCATCCGGACAGCGCTGAGCAAACCAACAATCGCCAAGAAGCGGCTGCTTTTTGCGCCGACTATTTGGTCTGGTTTGGCGTCGTTTTTCGAGAGTACTGACACAGAGTTTGACACAGCGGGTTATGCAGTCTTGCGATTTGGCAGAGGTACGACCTTGGTCGGTTCCGCCGACTTCATCGTCACGTATTGCGATACCTTATCGAGAGCTAGGACAACGTCCGCCTCGGTTGAGATATCGTACCGATCGAACATCGATCGGGTTCGATGCCCGGTAATCTTCATCGCGACGTTCTCCGAAACTCCTGCCCGAACCAGATTGCACGCGCATCAGCGTCGGAAGTCGTGAACGACTAATCCGGAGAGTCCGACGGCGTCACAGGCTTTTTTCCAAGCCTTACGAAAGTCGCCGACCGGGCGGCCCTTGTTGCCTTTTTTACTTGTCTTATGAAAAACGAATGGGCATTCGGCGATACGCTTCTGCTATGCGAATTTGATGACCTCGAGCAATTCTCCGGTTAGAGCGAGCCGATACGCGCGCTTGTTCTTCGAATCTTCGGCCTGGAGTTGGACCGCGCCACCAACGATTCTTTTGCCCTCGGAGTCGAATTCAAGCTTGATATTTCGAATCCACGTCAACGACCGCACCGCGCCTTTTCTCCAGCCAGTTAGGTACGCGAAGCGGATCGGATCCCGCAGGTAAACCGGCAGCGCCTCGACCAGCTTTACAAATTCGGCCGGTTCGACGAATCCGGCTCCAGGGGGCGCTTCCTCTAGCCGCGGGGCGTTCGGAACGTGATCGCGGCTCAGACGGCCAACTCTCACCATGAGACTGAACGCATGGCGTAAACACGCTGTCTCCCGATTGATGCTGGCGTTCGCTAGGCCGGTCTGCTGCCGCTACTCTCGTATGCAGCGACTCGGTCCCCTGTGATATCTAAGGCTCGCGCAGATTCGCCGAAGTAGTCGAGTAAGCTCTGGGTGAAGTACTCCGCTGTGGCGACACTTCTCAACCCTCTCAGGCGGTAGTCCGTGAGCACAGCCTCGGTCATTTCTTTCAACGTGACCTTTTCGGCTACCGGGCCGAGCACTTTTCCTCGAGATGTTTCACCATGGCGTTTCTTCAGCAGCGAGACCGCTTGGGATCGATCCGGTGAGTGCGCCGACCCCCGAAAGATTTTCCGCGGAGCGAGTATTGGATCCACCAAACCGCACCGCGTTGATAGATGGTGCCATGACCGCGATTCTCTCGGCTCACTGTTGACCCTCCTTCTCAAGGCGAGCTTTGAGCGCCCAGGAAATCGGTTGCAGTATGATGTCCTTTTGCCCTGTGGCGATTTTGGCTTTGCGTCGGGAATCGACAGTCAGCCGGGCCAAAATGGCTTTCAGCAATAGGGTTCTCCTTTCTTGGTTTAGAACGTATGCCTACATCCATGTATCGAGTTGGCGCATACATCAACTGGAAACTGCACCTAACGATCTGCGAGAGTGAGGCTTACGATCGCCCATCAGCCTCTCTCGAATGAGTGCCTGGATCGCGTGTTAGAAAAGCGAAGCGTGCCACTGCTGAGCTTGATAGCGATGCCCCATCGCTTCCCCTTGTGATAGAGCGCATCTTTTGTCTCCCCTACGCCTGAGGGCCGCAACCGCGAGCACGCGATTCTACATGCCGACTGATGCGTCGCGGTTAACCCTTCCGACACTGCGCCGGCCCTGATTGCGCTCGACGCCAAATTCGTGATCCGCACGCGCAAAGGCGATCGCGTGGTCGATGCCGAAGACTACTTCATTGGTCCCGATATCGACATCACGCAGCTCCACATCCTAAAGCCTGGAGACCTTCTGACAGCAATTCGAATTCCGTCCAACTGGGCTGGAGCGAAATTCTATTTCGAAAAAGTACGCGACCGAAATGTCTGGGACTTTCCGCTCCTGAACGTCGCATCGGCGATGACGATAGCGGCGGGCAGGATCGATCGCATCCGCATCGCGGTTAACGGTGCCGCCGCTCGTCCGCTGAGGTTGAAAGCTGTTGAGAGCGCGGTGCGCGGCATGCCACCGAACGCGGCAACCGGCAATATGGCCGGGAAACTGGCTGTACAGGGCGCAGTTCCACTGCAGTTCAACGCCTACAAGATTCCACTGATGAGAAACTCGGTAAAGCGTGCCATCGGCGGAGTGGAGCAAGCAACATGAGGTTCCTAGAAGGGGCTATAGATCCGTGGGGTCTGAAAGTTCCGATTCACATCGCTTGGTTCTTGATCTGGGTGGCGGTGATTGCGGGGCTGGCGTTCTTCATAGTTCATGCCACCTATCTTCGGTACTTTGCCAAGCCCCGGCAGTTTGCACCGGAAAGTCCACCTCCAGTTCCATCCGAGATCCCAGAACGTGTGCCCAGGCATTCGCAGGTGGCCCGAATGTTCCATTTGATTATGGCCGCCGCGATGTTCACGCTACTGTTCACTGCCTTCCTTCCGAAGGTTGGCGTCCAGTTTTCTTGGGTGACCTACCATTGGATCGCGGCGCTGTGCTGACCGTATCGATTCTCTTTCACATTTTTCATGCCTCGTTCTGGCTGGACTTCTGGTCGATCTGGCCCGACAGAATCGACCTGAAGGACGCTTACCACAGAATCCTGCGTTTTATGGGACGGCCGGCGCCGCTGCCCAAGAAGTTCGCCAAGTATCCGCTAGCAGGATGCTGAAAAACGAGGAGTTTTACACTCGGCGGTGTATAGTGGAGTGGGAAGCGGAGGTAGTAGGAGGAGGTGGGGGTGATGCGTGGAGTGGACCATCAGCAGAGCGGGATGTTCAGTTACATATCGGCGGAGCAGCGAGTACCCAAGGATCATCCGTTGCGAGCGATCCGGGTCATGGTGGACGCCGCACTTAGAGAGTCGTCGTGGCGCTTCGACGCGGTCTACGCGAGCAGCGGGCGTCCGTCGATTGCGCCGGAAAAGCTTATGCGCGCCCTGCTTTTGCAGGTGCTGTACACGGTGCGCAGCGAGCGACTTTTGATGGAGCAACTCGATTACAACTTCCTGTTTCGCTGGTTTGTGGGGCTCAACATCGACGATCCGATCTGGGACGTGACGGTCTTCAGCAAAAACCGGGAGCGCTTGCTGGTGGCCGATGTAGCACAGGGGTTTTTCAACGCGGTGGTCGATCAGGCGCGTGCCCAAGGCCTGCTTTCTGACGAACATTTTACGGTCGACGGCACCCTGATCGAGGCCTGGGCCGGACACAAGAGTGGAGTTGACCCGGTTTCGTGGAGTGTGTTTGGCAGGAAAGGCAAGGAGGAG
>VFSW01001089.1_pt1 | contig 40673 bp, 32 predicted proteins | sample 5358111 | NCBI WGS metagenome assembly VFSW01 (sample SAMN11554181, study PRJNA540505) | mine drainage metagenome | isolation source: sediment from site ElyBrook_90M | place: USA: Ely Copper Mine, Vershire, VT | collected 2017
GTCGCCAAATCGCAATTTAGTCACAGCCTCCGAGCGAAGCGAGGAATCCCTCTTTCTTTTTCGCGCGATGCCGCGGAACACGGAGGGATTCCTCGCTTCGCTCGGAATGGCAAAATAGAACACTTTTTCCGCAACCTGTTAATTCGGCCGGTCCATCATGCGCGAGTCACGGTGAAAGCTCGTCCTGCATCTTGTCAGGAAAGGCTTCGCGGTGTACGTTACCCGTCACGGGGACTGCCGGCTGGGAATTTACGGAGGGACCGGCAGCGCCTGCACCGCACATCCGTTTCAGCACGATCAGAAGTTTGCACCCGTCGCCACGTCACCAGCACGATGGCACACGATCCGCTCGTTTAGATACGGGCGCACCCGCTGAACCAGGGTCCCGCGCCTCGTTTCAAGGAGGAATCATGAGGCACAGTGTTGCGAAGGTGTTTGCCATCGGTGTGTTGTGTGCGGGGATGTGCGCGGCATTTGCGGTAAAGGCCGCTCGCGCTGCAACTGACGAGCAGGCAGTCCTGCAAGCGGACCACAGTTTGCTGCAAGCGATTGGCAAGGCGGACAAACCAGCGGCGGGTAAACTTCTCGACGCTGATCTCATCTGGACGGACTCGCAAGGAAAGAGCGAAACGAAGGCCGAGGTTCTGCAAAGCTTCCCCGCAGTCGGCAACGCGGATGTCGAAGCTCAGGCGCGGATCTATGGCCACGCAGGAGTCGTTCACGCCAATCGCGGACGATTGCAGGTTCTGCGCGTGTGGGCAAAGCATCCCGCGGGCTGGCGTCTGCTGCTCTATCAGGAAGTGATGCTGGCCGAAAAACCGCGTACCGTGCCCAATGCCAACGTGAATGGAGGCCCGTGCGAAAATCCCTGCAAGACTATTCCATATCAGCCGAAATCGGAAAACGAAAAAGCGGCGCTCGCCGGGATGCAGGCCGTGCAAGTCGCAATCGCCAGCAGCAACGCCGATGCCTGGGCGGCGGCAACCACGGAAGATTTTACGGCGACCAACAGTCCGGACAACGAAGTCTACGACCGGGCGAACCGCATCGCGCAACTCTCGAGTCTGGCGAAGTCCGGACGGGCTTCCACGCCGACGCCAATGGTTTCCGCGCAAGTATTTGATCTGAGCGATGCCGTGCTGATCGCCGCGCATGAACAGCCGCCCACAAACAAAACCAATCTCAATACGCGCCTGATGGTCAAGCAGAATGGCCGCTGGCTGATGCTGTTCAGCTTTAACACGCGGATTGAAGCGTCGGAAGCGCCGAAGCGCCCGTAAAATACTTGGATTGAGAATTGCCGAGTTGGGTGTATGTTATCGGCGGGATAAGTGGTCAAGGCGGCCGGCAAGAATCCAATCCGCAGCGGTCATTTTTTCGCCGGACTGTGCGGAGCCCGCTTCTGCCTGAACGGCGCGAGTTCTTGTCCGCACGTCAAAGAATAATATGGAGGAGGAACCTCAATGAAATTGGTCGGTCGAGCGTTAGTGATCGGACTGATAGTCTGCTCCCTGATGGGTATCGGGGTAGCGGGTTTGTTCAATGCCGCGAAGGTGAGCGCGGCACAGCAGGGGCAGTGGGTGGATCCGGCCAACCCAAGCGACGAACTGGCGGACGGCCCGTATCGAGTGGATCCGAACTGGCCAAAGCCCCTCTCCACGTTGTTTCCGGAGGAAAAGGGCTGGACGTGGGGCGCGGTTCAGGGTGTCTTTGCGCAGAATCCGGATCGCATCTTCGTAGTAATGCGCGGCGAGTTGCCCGATCTTGCCGGCATGAAGAAAATTTATCCGGAAGTTGAGACCGCCTTCGGAATCAAGACGCACGTGGAAGTTCCGGGGCGCGGCATGTACGGCCGCAACGCTTCCGTGGGCCCCTATGCCAGCCCGGGCGAAGCTTCCGACGACTATATGGGGCAGGAAAATAAGGACTACCGCTGGAAGCACATCATCACCGTCTACGACAGCCAGGGCAATGTGAAAGAAGCATGGACGCAGTGGGATTCGCTGTTCCGTCCGGACAACCCGAACAAGCTTTCGCAGGGCCGCGTGCACAAGATTCTGATCAGTCCGTATGATCCGGACAAGCGTGTGTGGGCCATTGACGACGGCCACGAAGTGATCCGCATTTTCAGCAACGACGGGAAAAAACTTCTTCAAACCATCGGTACGCTCAACACGACAACCGAGCGCAACGCCAAAATGACCGGAAACACCGGCAAGCCGTCCTACATTCAGAAGACCGGCCCGGCGAGCGAAACCTTCGGCCGCCAGACGGACATCGCGTGGCTGCCCGACGGCACGTTCTTTGTCACCGACGGCTACGAGGAAACGCGCGTCGTGAAGTTCGACAAGAACGGAAAATTCCTGATGGCCTGGGGCGAGAGGGGCGAGCAAGGCGGCCACGAGATGCGGCCGAACTATTTCAATACGGTGCACGGCATCGCCATTGACAATCAGCGGCGCATCTACGTCAATGACCGCAGCAACCGCCGCATCCAGATCTTCGATGAGAATGGAAAATTCCTCAACCAGTGGTACCTCGGCGACGGACCCACCGCCACGTATCACATCTTCATGACCGCCGACCAGCACCTCTGGCTGTCCGACGGCCACGGGAACTTTAAATTCTATAAATACGACCTCAACGGAAAGCTCCTGTACACCTGGGGCACGATGACGCCAGAACCCGGCGGACTCTGGGGCACGCACCAGTTCGGCGTGGACCAGGACGGCAACCTCTATACCGCGGAAGTCTGGGGCGGCCGCCCGCAGAAGTTCGTGCCGCGCACGGGCGCCGAGCCGGCGCTGCTCATCGGCCCGCCGATTCGTCCGACGTGGCAGAAGAAATTCCGGCTATACAATTCAAGCGGAAGCCTGACGGCCGGGAGGGGGGAATCCTCTCCCGGCTTTTTTTTCGCATTCGTTCACAGTTGACACGATCCGGACGCGTGAACGTTTTGCGCAGCAAGGAATCGGCGGCCACGCGGCTCCTTCCTCGCGGTCCGGGTAATCAACTGGATATGACGATTCCGGAGCGCGGTTTCGCGGGCGGCCAATCGAAGCTAGACTCTCGGAGGAGTCCGGGGAAACGCTGCGTCCAGCCCCTGGAAAGGGTGTGAACTTGTCTCTGGCCGATTATCTCATTGAAAATCCAATTCTCTCGCCGCTGCGGCTGGTGGCCTGGGAATGGATTGGAAAAGTTCTGGCGCGAAAGCATCTGATGATCGTGCCGGCGGACACCCTTCCCCAGCGCGCTGGGACGTACGAGCTGATCCGTCAGGCGCGCGAGGAAACTTCCCTGGTGCAACTCGATTCGGAAGCCTTTCTTCTTTGCGCGCAGGCGCGGCGCTCGGCGAAAATTCCCGGAGAGATGGCGGAACTTGGCGTGTACCGCGGAGGGTCGGCGCGGCTGATCTGCGCGGTGAAGGGAGAACGGCCGTTGCATCTGTTTGACACGTTCGAGGGCCTGCCCGAAGCGACCGAGCACGATCCGAAGTTCCGAGGCGGAGGTTTTCAGGGCTCGCTCGAAGAAGTTCAAAAACTGCTCCAGCCGTTTCCGGCGGTGCATTATCACAAAGGATTTTTCCCGCAGTCGGCCGAAGCGCTGGGGGATTTGCGGTTTTCGTTCGTTCACCTCGACGTGGATCTGTACCAGAGCACGGTGAGCGGGCTGGAATGGTTCTATCCGCGCCTCCATTCCGGCGGCATCCTGATCTCGCACGACTACCCGGTGGCCGAAGGCGTGCGCAAGGCCTTCGATGAGTTTTTCGCGGACAAACCGGAGAGTCTCATCGAATTGTCCGGGAATCAAGTCGCCTTCGTGAAGTTGTAAATCCGCACGCGCAGCAAGCTCGCCACGTTTTCAGTCCGTAGCTCCCAGAGAGCCTTCTCACGGAAGGAGTTGGAGAATTAAGTCACAGAAAGGGTATGTGCGATGGCGACTGTATCAGTTTAAGAGATTGCTGCGTGGTAAGAAGACCCTACAGGACGTGATTCGGGCAAATCAGGCTGCCACAAAAAAACAAACCACCGTCCCGAAGGTCCTAAAATGCGTTGGGCCGATCCACGGAACCAAAAGTTTTACCACGGTTGTTCGCGCGGGCTAATTCTTCGGTTTTTCCCTAGCGGTGAGCCTCGACTAACTTTGCAAGCGCGACGGCACGATCGCGAGTTCCTTCCTTTCCCAGGATACTGACTCCGAACCCGCCCTTAGCGTCTAGAACGCTTATGATGTAGCCTCCTCCGGTAAATCCCGCCCCCTCAATGCCGACAGCTCTCGAACCCACGTCCGGAACCGAAGTGCCGCCAGTTTGCTCCTGCGCTGCGATGGTTATCTGCATGTGCCGTAAGTCGGCAAGCGTCACGATCACCTTCGTGTTCCCGCTGCCGATCCAGGTGCACTTGCCGAGGACCCCTGGGATGGGCGGCCCGGCTGTTCCGTTCCCGACGGTTAGCCCTGTCGCCTTGGCAATGTCCGCAGGGGTGAGCAAAGCACACGCATCACTGTTTGAACCTGACGCGCCGGCCGTGGCGACTTGGGCATGGAAGGATACCGATCCGACGAAAACGATTACGGCATTGATGATGCCAAAAGCGACGAGACGGCGAATGGCACAGCGAAACATTGGGGCATCCTCCAGATTGACGAGTCCCGGCCCATCGTACTCGGACTGCTCTCCGAAAACTTGCGGTTCGACCACCCGGAAAGTGACTATATACATCCGATTCTCCTCGTCGGTCAACCTTGGTTTTGCATTCACAAACTTGCAGGTCCATGTGGTCTTTTCGGAAGCCGGGAGCCTTGTGCCCAAGCCGGAAGAATACCGGCGCGCCGCCTCTCCTATTTTTGCGAAGCTCGTCCTGGCGCTCTTGACATATTTCATATTTCCAGTATCATGGAAATATGACCAAAGCCCAGTCCATCAACGTCGCGCGCTATGCGGACATGTTTTCGGCGATGGGCACCGAGGCGCGCCTGCGCATCATGCGCCTCTTGATTACGGCGGAGCCGGACGGCATGATCGCCGGCGACGTTCAATCCGAACTGGGGATACCGGCGTCCACGCTTTCGCATCACCTCGACAAACTAAAAAATGAAGATCTCATCACCGCCCGCCGCGAAGGAACTTTTCTGTGGTACCGGGCGAATACGGACGCCCTGAAAGAGCTTCTGACATTTCTATATGCGGAGTGCTGCACGCGGAGCCGCATTGTCGCGCGCAAGGACATTGTTTCGATTTCCAGGTAGGAGCAGACCCCATGAGTACGGAAAACATCAAGACAGCAGTGCAGGAAAAATACGGAGCGGCCGCCAAACGCGCGGCGTCCGGGAAGGGATCGGCATGCTGCGGAGCGAGTCCCCGAGCCAGCGATTCATGCTGCGATCCGATCACGTCCAACTTGTACGCCGAAAGCGAACTCGGCTCCATACCGGAGACGGCCCAATTGGCTTCGCTCGGATGCGGCAATCCAACGGCGCTGGCGAACCTCAAGCCCGGCGAGATTGTGCTGGATCTCGGCTCGGGCGGCGGGATTGACGTGCTGCTCTCCGCGCGCCGCGTCGGCCCCGCGGGCAAGGCTTACGGCCTCGATATGACCGACGAGATGCTGGCGCTGGCCGAGGAGAACAAAAAGAAATCAGGCCTCACGAACGTGGAATTCCTCAAAGGCGAAATTGAAAATATTCCGATGGCCGATAATTCCGTGGATGTGATTGTCTCCAACTGCGTAATCAATCTATCCGGCGACAAGGACCGCGTGATGCGCGAAGCGTTCCGCGTGCTCAAGCCGGGCGGGCGTTTCGCGGTGTCCGATGTAGTCGTGCGCGGCGAGGTGCCATCCGAAATTCGCAAGAGCATGGAGCTTTGGGTCGGATGCGTTGCCGGCGCGCTCTCGGACGAGGACTACCGGAAAAAACTCACGGCCGCCGGCTTCAAGTCCGTCGAAATCGAGCCGACCCGCGTCTATAGCCTTGACGATGCCCGCGAATTTCTTGCCGCCGAGGGTATGGATCCCGCCACGATCGCGCCGCAAGTCGAAGGGAAATTTGCGAGCGCATTCGTACGCGCCGTGAAGCCCGCCGCGGCAAAATCGTGCTGCGGCCCGGAATGCTGCGCATAGACAGGCTGCGGAATAAATGTACAGCAGTCGCGTTATTCCGAGTCCCGGAAGGGACCGGGATAAACTCCGCGCGAAATCCCTCCTTCTTTTCCCGCGATTAAATGCCAGAGGGATTCCTCGCTTCGTTCGGAATGACGAAATTGACTATTTTTTCCGGGGCCTCTAAAGTCGGGCATGCCCGCGCCCTGCCTTTTCGGGAAAGCTGGCGGACGGTTGCCCTAAGGTCTCATCAGCTAACCTTTGTCCGTTCACCGTCATCTGTGCTGTGGCGACTGTGGGCTTATGCGGAAGGGCTTCAAACTGCGTTCTGGGCCTGTCCCGCAGGGCCGAAGTCGAGTAAAATCTGCGGGCGCGTAAATTCCCGAGTTTGGAATCTATGGGGCGGGGTGGAGGCGGGATGAAGTTTCGTGTGTTCCTGGCAATTCTGGCGGTGGCGGTTCCGTTCCTGTTGATGTCTTGCGGCGCGGCGCCCACGCCTCCTCTGACCTACGCCGTCAGCGCCCTCGTCACTGGATTGAATGGCTCGGGCCTTGTGCTCCAGGATAATGGAGGCGACAACCTCGCCATCGCCTCGAACGGAAGCTTCACCTTCGCCACGGCCATCGCCAGCGGCTGCACATACAACGTCACAGTGCAGACGCAGCCGTCGAGTCCGGCTCAGACGTGCGTTGCGTCGAATAATCAGGGCACGGTGAACAATGTCGTGGTCGTCCTGATCGCGTGCACCAACAATAATTTCACGATTGGCGTCACGGTTTCGGGCCTTTCGGGAACAAATCTTGTCCTCCAAGATAACAGTGCTGACAGCCTGCCCATCACGGGGAACGGAAACTTCACGTTTGCGACTTCCATCGCGCGCGGCGGCGCGTATAACGTCACCGTGAGCACGCAGCCCACGTCTCCCGCGCAAACCTGTACGGTGACCAACGGTTACGGCACGACCACCATCAGCAACGTCACCGGCATCCAGGTGATCTGCTACACCACGACGACAACGTACACAATCGGAGGGAATGTTTCAGGCCTTTCAGGCACAGGGCTCGTCCTCGAGCAGAACGGCGGCAACAATCTCGCCATCACCGCGAATGGAAGCTTCACGTTCACGACGCCCCTGCCGAGCGGCAGTCCGTTCAGCGTCACGATTTTGACCCAGCCAACAAGCCCCGCGCAGAACTGTTCCGTCACAGGCGGCCAGGGAACGGCTACGACAAATATTTCCACTATCCTTGTAACGTGCGTGAATCTGCCCTACTCGGTAGGCGGCACGATCACGAATCTCACGGCTTCGGGACTCGTCCTGCAGAACAACGGCGGCGACGCGCTGTCCGTCGCGTCCGGCGCGACCACGTTTACTTTCGTGACTCCCGTGACGGGCGGCGCGACCTACGCGGTCACCGTCAAGACGCAGCCCACAGGCGCGAACTGCGCCATCACGAACGGCAGCGGCACGATGCCCAACGCGCCCCTGACGAGCGTCGCGATCAACTGCGCGAGCACGAGTTACAACATCGGCGTCACCGTTTCCGGTTTGCTCGCGGGCACGAGCGTAGTCCTGCAGGACAACACCACCGACAATCTCACGATCAACACAAACGGCGTGCCCACCGATTTCAATACGCCCGTTGCAAATAACGCTGCCTACGCCGTCTCCGTTTTGACGCCGCCTGCCGGAGAGACCTGCACGGTCGGAACGAACGCAAGCGGCAACGTGGCGAGCGCCGACGTCAACGTCGCGGTCAGTTGCGGACTCATCGTCGCCGCGGCCCAGGCGCATTCCTGCGTGGTGACAAGCGGCGGTGGCGTCTCCTGCTGGGGCCTGAACACTCTCGGCCAGCTCGGCAACGGCACGACGGTTAATTCCACTACGCCGGTCTCCGTCACTGGACTTCCCGGCGCTGCTATTTCGATTTCCGCTGCGGGCGATTCCACTTGCGCCTTGACCGGCGCGGACACGGTCTGGGGCTGGGGAGATAACTCCAGCGGCCAGCTCGTCAACGGTACGTTCGCTCCTTCGAGCGTGCCCGTCGAAGTGCTGGATGCGTCCGGCAGCGCGCCTCTTTCCGGAGTCGCCGCAATTTCCGTGGGCGAAAATCATGCCTGCGCGGTAACGACTGACGGCGCGGCTCTGTGTTGGGGCGATAACTCGAAAGGCCAGCTGGGCAGCGAAACGAGCGCGGCATCCAATCTTCCAGTTCGCGTCCCGGGCCTTGCGCGCGGCGCATCCACGATTGCTGCAGGCCCTTACTTTACTTGCGCAGTGACGACGGAAGGCGGCGCATCGTGCTGGGGCGCGGGCGCTGCGGGCCAACTTGGCAATGGCACTACTGCTGATTCCACGACTCCCTCCGTGGTGTTGGACACCACAGGCAACGCGCCACTCAGCGGCGTGGTGACCATTTCCGCCGGAAATGAATTCGCGTGCGCCCTCAAGAACGACGGAGCGATGAATTGCTGGGGCGCGAATAATGCCGGACAGCTCGGCAACGCCGCTGCGGGCGCGCAATTGGATCTCCCCGTGCAGGTCCTCGATGAAACGGCACAAGCGCCGCTCACCGGCGTCGCCGCGATCAGCAGCGCTCAGAACGGGACCTGCGCCGTGACCGCGTCCGGCACAACGATTTGCTGGGGCGCGAACAATTCGGGCGCACCGGCAACAGTCTCAGGATTCGTCGCGGAAGCAATCGCGGTAGGATCGTCTCATACTTGCGCCGTCAGCAAACCGGGTGCAGTCCTCTGCTGGGGGCTCAACTCCAGCGGCCAACTCGGCAATGGAAGCACGGCGTCGTCAGCCACGCCAGTAAAAGCAGCTGTTTCGGCAGGCTCCTCTTCACCGCAGTAGGACTGGCTGTAAAAGCCCGTTCCGCATATCTCCTACAGAAATGGATCCGGATCGGCTCCGCGCCAAGAATGGCAGAGGGGCTCGATCTGGATGCGAGGCTTTTCGATTACTGAAAGTGTTTCGTGGGTTCGCAAGGAGGACAGGCTACCCTGGGCGCGAATCCCTTGAACGTAAACTTCTGCGCGCCAGCGCCTCCCTGGCCGTTCGGTCCACTCAGTTCCGCCTGAACGGCATAGACGTTGCCTTTGTGATCCACATTAATCAGGTGGCCGGGTGGGTCTCCTTGCGGCGTGCCAATCGTGAAGGAGCCGAGAATTTCGAGCGTTCTGCGATTGAGAATGACAATATCAGGGGAGCCCGCTACGTACAGGAACTGCTGATCGGGATCCGGCGAAAACGCCACCGACCTCGCCTGTAGGTAGTTCTTGTTATCCAGATTAATAAACTGCTCGGCGACAAATTTGCCGTCCGGAGTGAACACCTGGATCCGCTTGTTCCCCCGGTCGGCCACATAGGCAAGGCCGTCGTTTGAAAATTTGATGTCGTGCGGCACGGAAAACTGTGACAGCGCCGGCCAGACTCCGCACATCATGGGGCACAACTCCAGGGGCTTGGGAGTTTCAATGGACGGCCGCTGGTCCTTATCGAGCGGCTTGTTGCCGTACGCACCCCACATGCGCTTGAAGGCGCCCGTGGTCGCATCAAACACGATGATGCGGCTGTTGCCATACCCGTCGCTGACAAACACTTCGTTTGTCTTGGCGTAGTAACGAACGGTCGTCGCGCCACGGAGCACCTGGGTTGCATTGCTGCCCGTCTGGCCGCTCTGGCCAATGGCCATCAAAAATTTGCCGTCTTTGGTGAACTTGAGAACCTGATTGTCATTCGGGAGGCTCGCGGGATTGTTCGATTTGTTATCGGCATTTCCTACGATCCAAACAAAACCTTTTTCATCCACAGTGATGCCGTGCTCGTTCGAAGGCCATTGATAACCCGGCCCGCTATCGCCGCCCCAACCCTGAATAAAATTGCCCTGGTCGTCGAATTCCATAACAGGCGGCGCCGGGACAGAGACAAGGTCAGGCGGCGTGGAACGCGGAAACCGCAGGCCGTGCGGGCGGCTAAGAATCCAAATATGGTTCTGCTCGTCCACCGCGACATCGGAGCCGAATCCCATCCTCCACTTTGCTGGAACCTTCGGAAAAGCTGGATCCCTCTCAAATTGAGGCAATCCGCCCTCTCCAATATGCGGGGCTTCCGTTGTAGCGGCTTTCACGGAGATAAATCTGGGTGAATGCGGCCAAGCCCACATTGAGAAGATGCCAGCAACTGCGAAACCGATCAAACCGAAGCGATTCATGAGTTTTGCCCTTTCCGAAGTCGCCTTCCAGAAAAAATAAAACTCCTTTGAAGGATTTGTATCTTGTTTCACAATTGCATAAATCTTGTCAAGGAAGGCGGATGTCCGGCACAAAGGTCCACATTCCTGAATTGCTGATCCACGGTGAAATTCCCTTTCGTTTTCAACGAGCAAATATCGGCGTCGTCCAGAATATTTCTGTTCGTGCCTCCGGTTGACAAGCCCCTCTTCACTTGTATACCGTGGCGCGATGCCAGCCAAGAGCAGCGGCACGGCCATGCTCGCCAATGAGCGGTAATCCGTCTCTAATTGTAAATGCGGGCGCGCGCCTGGATCGTCTCCCGATTTCCTCGTTTCATCGCCGGATCATGTGGCTGATCGGCGCCGGAATGTTTTTCGATGGCTTCGATATCTACATCGTCGCAACAGTTCTTGGATCAACGCTCAAAAGCGGATTTTCCACAATGGGTCAGAACGCCCAGTTTGTTTCCTGGACGTTCATTGGAATGATGCTGGGTTCTTTTCTGACGGGTTTTCTGGGCGACCGATACGGCCGGCGATTCACGTATCAGGGAAATCTTGCGATTTTCGGATTCGCGTCCATTGCCGCCGCCTTCGCGCCTTCCATGCAGGTGCTGATCCTGCTGCGGTTCATCATCGGAATCGGGCTCGGAGCCGAAAATGTCGTCGGGCATTCGACGATGGCGGAGTTCGTCCCTCCTCAGGTACGCGGCAAATGGCTGGGAGGCATGTCCGTCTTTGTCGTGAGTGGCTTGCCCGCGGCCGGGCTTATCGGGACGCTGATCATCCCGCGCTTCGGATGGCGCGCCATGTTCGTGCTCGGCGGAGTGGGCGCGCTGGTCGTCTGGTATTTGCGGAAGGCGCTGCCGGAATCGCCGCGTTGGCTGGAGTCAGCCGGCCGAGGCGAAGAGGCCGAAGCGATTCTGCAGTCCATCGAACGTGAAGCCTCGTTCGGCCGAGGGCCACTTCCTCCGCCGGAAGCCGCTCCGGCCTCGAAGCCTTCGCGTAAGCTTGCTTCTCTTTTGAGCCCCACACTGCTCCCGCGAATGTTCGTTGGATGCGTCACCATGATCGTCATCAACACTTTAATTTTCGGATTCGTGACCTGGCTGCCGACATTTTTCGTTCAGCAAGGTCTGAGTATCGTGAGGTCGCTCGGATATGCGCTCGTCATGTCCTTCGGCGCGCCGATTGGCGCGGCCATCGGAGCATTTACCTCCGACGCATGGGGACGCAAACCGACGATCATCGGCGCATCCCTGTTTACGATACTGGCCGGCAGCATTTACCCGTTCGTGCGGCATCCGGCCATATTGATGATCACCGGCTTTCTGCTGACCGTTCCGATCTACGTCATGGTCGCGCTTTTTTTCTCCATCTATATTCCGGAACTATTTCCAACGGAAGTCCGGCTGCGCGCAGGTGGGATTTGCCACACGGTCGGACGCGGCGCCACAATTCTCACACCCTTCCTCGTGGTTGCGCTGTTCCGGTCCTACGGCGTGGGCGGTGTGCTGAGCCTGATGATCGCGCTGCTTATCATTCAGATTTGCGTGGTTCTCATTTTTGGCATTGAGCCGAAGAAGAAAGGCCTTGAAGAGATTAGTTCCGAGGCGCCCGTTTCATCCCATCCTGCGGAGGCGTGAAATCAAGAACAAGCGGTATTCTGTCATTCCGAGCGAAGCGAGGAATCCCTCTTCGATTCGAGCGCAAGAAAACAAAGAGGGATTCCTCGCTTCGCTCGGAATGACAATCGGAGCAGTCAACTTTTTCCTCGGCGTGAGAAGCCGCGACCCACAAAGACTATCTATGATACGGATTCTTACGAAACGGCCGGCTTGCGTTTCAGTAAGAAGGATTGAATCCCCTCCTGCACGACTTCGCCACGCTGGTTCAGTACCTGCAATTGGCGCTTCATGACGCCGCGCTCCGGGTGCGACGTCTCGCGTCTATCCAGCACTTTGATGCGCGCGTGGATCGTGTCGCCCGGTTTCACGGGCTTCGTGAATTTCAGGCTGTCAAACCCGAGAAACGCAATGAGCGTGTCGTCGTACAGATGCAACTGAAACAGCAGGCCTGCCGCGATGGCATAGACGAGCGGCCCGTGGGCGATCCGCGTGCCGAAAATAGTCGTCTTGCAATACTCCTCGTTGACGTGCAGCGGGTTGTAGTCTCCCGACAATCCTGCGAACGCGACGATGTCCGCCTCCGTCACCGTCCGCGCTGGGCTGACGAATTCCGCCTCAACTTCCCACTCTTCCCAGTACAAGCCCCTCATGAGCGCCATCTCCTTGAAATCATCCGAATGCACCCTCGCGGCGCAACGCTTCGATCTTGTCGGCTGACAAAGCCAACAAATCGCGCAAGACCGATTCGGTGTGTTCGCCGAGGCGGGGCGCAGGCGTGGAAATCGTTCCCTTCATTCCCGACATTTTGATCGGATTGCCCGGCATCCGCACATTGCCGACATCGGGGTGATCGTATTCGACAATCATCTCACGCTCGGCAACGGGCGGCTCTGCAAACGCCCTGTCGAAATGATTGACAGGCGATGCGGGCACGTCGCCTGCCCGCAGGCGTACGAGCCAATCCGCTACCGTGCGCGTGCGGAAGATTTTTTCGAGATGCGGCACGAGGGTGGATCTGTTTTGCACGCGGCTTTCGCCCGTGGCGAATCGCGGATCGTCTGCCAGGGCTGGTTCCTCGATGACCTGGCACAGCCGCCGCCACACGGCAGGCTCGCGCGCCGCCAGCACAAGATAGCCGTCGCTGGCAGCGAACGCCTGCCACGGCACGGAATATTCATGAGCCGAGCCGGAGGGTTGCGGCAATTCGCCGTTCGTGAGCCACATCGTGCCCATGTAACTGAGCAGATGCAGCATGGCGTCAAACATGGAGAGATCAATCCGGCGTCCTCGCCCGGTGCGCTCCCGGTCGAATAGGGCCGCCAGCACGCCTTCGCACGTGAAGATGCCGCCGCTCAGGTCGGCCAGCGGAATTCCCAGGCGAGCGGGCGGACGGCCCGGCTCGCCGGTTACGGCCATGTGGCCGGCCATGGCCTGAATACTTATGTCCAGCGCCGGATAATCCTTGAATGCCCCAGAGGTGCCGAACCCCGTGACGGAACATTGAATGATGCGCGGATTGATTTGACTCAACGTATCGTAATCGGCCTGCAACCGCTCGAGAACTCCAGGCCGAAAGTTATCAATGACTACATCGGATTTCTTCACCAGTTCATAGAACAGCCTGCGGCCGGACTCGTTCTTGAGATTGATCACGACGCTTTTCTTGTTCCGGTTGAACGTCAGAAAGAGTCCGCTGAGTCCGCGGTACGGCGCGATAGACGGATTGCGCCCGAGATCGCCCTGCGGCGGCTCGATCTTGATCACCTCCGCGCCCAGGTCCGAAAGCACCTGTCCCCCATACGTGCCCGCAATGATCTGGCCGAGCTCGAGGATGCGCACGCCTTGGAGCGGATGGGACATCTAGAAATTCAGGCCCCGAGCGAGGATGTCGCGGGTGATTTCCGAGGATGGACAACATTCATTCATCTGCGCACATAGATGCCGCGGGAAAAGTGCTCCAGCACGTCCGTCATTCCGAGCGAACACCATGCCCACGTTTGTCACCGGTCGAGTTTCGCGAGATCCATCATGCGCTTCGCGCGATTGTACATGGCGTAGTCCACAAGTTTGCCATCCACCGTAATCGCAGCGGTGCCGCTCTTTTCAAGCGCGTCGAATTCACGCACCACTTTCTCGTAATAGGCCACATCGTCAGCAGACACGGCATAGGCGCGCCGCACCGGATCAATCTGCTTCGGGTGGATCACTGTCCGGCCAACGTATCCAAGACGGGCCGATAATTTGGAGTCTGCGATCAAACCCACCTCGTCATTGAGATCGGCGTAGACCCCATCCAGTGGAACCGTATTGCGCCCGGCGGCGCGCGTGTCGAGGAGCACCTTCGAGCGAGCGTACATCAGTTCAGTGCCTTCGAGTGACCAACCGCAGCCCAAATCGGTTTGCAGATCGCCATCCCGCGCGCTACCAAGGCACGTCCCGGAAACTCGAGACGAACACTTGACCAGATCGAAGCACCGATATACACCGAGGGCGCTTTCGATCTGCAGGATAATTTCGACGGTTTGCGGCTTGATCCCGGAAACAATCTCGAGCTGATCCAGCGCGCTCGCGAGGCTGTAAACCTCTTCCACAGTCTCCGCCTTGGGCAGCATCACCGCATCAAGGCCCGGGCGCACCACCATCGCCAGATCATCGGCCAGCAGTCCCGTGGCCGCGCTGTTCGTCCGCACAAAGATGGAAGGTTTTATTGCGGCTGCCGCGCCTGAGATCGCCTTGGCCACCAGGGCGCGGGCTTCGGCCTTGGCAGCGGCCGGCACCGAATCTTCCAGGTCGAGAATGACGGCATCGGCGCCGCTCTCCAGGGCCTTGGTCATCACGCGTTCCTTGATCCCTGGGGCAAACAGCGCTATGCGAAGTGGCTTCACGAAACCGGCACCCTTCTACTTTCCGCTAACAAGCACAAATTTCTGAACTCGCTTGCCGGTTTCCACTTCTCCCTCGTACAAATTCCCGGATGAATCCGAAACCAGCTGGTGGATGGCGTGGAACTGTCCCGCGTTGCGGCCGTTGTGGCCGAACATGCCCATCACCGTTCCATCGCTCCGGCGCAGCGTCCAAACCACGTTATCGGTGTCATCGGCCACCAGGAGGTATTCCTGCTGCGGATCATGCGAAAAGACAATGTCACAAACAGTTCCGGGCTCGAGAGTTTCCGCATGCACGTAGAATTCTTTCAGGAACTTGCCCTGCTTGGTAAATATCTGAACTCGATCGTTGCTGCGATCGCAAACGTAAACGAGGCCGTCAACCGAGATGTGTGCACAGTGGACCGGATTCCTGAACTGCTGATCAATGGGAGCGTTGCCCTTCCCTTTGTATGGACCGGGATCCGCGTCATTCGGAACATTCCCGTATGCGCCCCACATGCGCTTGAATGCCAATGTGTCCGTGTCATAGATGATCACGCGCTTGTTCATGTATCCATCCGAGATGTACAACTCGTGGGCGGCTTCATCAATCTCGAGACCCGCAGGACGTCCCAAAATCGTTGTATCCGCGCTGTTCACCGGATCCTTGGAGGGATGGCCAAGCTGCTTGAGAAATTTTCCATCATTGGTGAATTTCAGAATCTGACGATCGCTGGGGCCACTGCCGCCAATCCACACATTTCCCGCTTTATCCACGTAAATTCCGTGTTCCACGCTAGGCCAGTCGTATCCTGCGCCGGGACCGCCCCAGGATTTCAGAAGGTTCCCTGCGGTGTCAAATTCGAGCACGGGCGGCGCGGGAAAACAGCACATCGCATGGCGAGGCGAACTGGGGTCCGCGCTGATCTCGTCCGGAGTGTTGCTTCCGGGGCGCTGCAAAACCCAAATATGGTTCTGGCTGTCCACGTTCATTCCACCGATCTGTCCCACGATCCAGTTATTCGGCAACTCCTTGGGCCAGTACGGATCGACTTTGTATTGCGGCGGCGCGACTTGAGCGGAAGCGGCCGGAGAAAAAGTGATCACGCTCAAACAAACCGCAACCAACAGCACAACTGCCCACGGCGTCATAATCTTTTTCAAATTCGACACAAGCGTTATCCTCCGGTTCGCGGCCAGACTTCTGAATCAGGTTTGCCGAATTGTCTCTGTGGGTTTCACGAGTAAGCGGTACGATACATCCGACTCCTTCAGCACGCAATGAGTATCCGCGCCGGCAAAAAATCCAATTTCAGCCGATACGCGAGGGAAACGTGGTACAACTTTGAGCGATGAATAGTTTTCCTGGCAGTCATCGGGGATTCCTCAAGGAGTTCCTATTGAGAACCGCTCATCTAACGACAGTCTTGATAATCCAGGTGAGGTAAGACTTTTCATATGTCCAGCCACGACTCGACTCCAGCCACGCATGACGCGCTTTGTGCCCGCTTTGAACAGGCCCTTCAGAATCGATGGAATTCCGACGCTCATCTCGTTTGGCGCGGAAGAGATCTGACCGCAGATTGCGTGGTTCAAATCGGAAGCATCTCATTTCTGGTTCGCATTGATCAGGGGCGCCTGCAGGAATTACGCAAAGGGTTGCCCTTGCAGTGTTCCTGGACATTTGCAATTCGCGGATCGGCGGACGCCTGGGCCGCCTTATGGCAAGACACGCCGCCGCCGGGCCGCCACGATATCTTCGCGCTCTCGAAGCGCGGTGAAATGTCGCTCGAGGGAAATTTGCAGCCTCTGATGGCCAATCTGCAATTCATCAAGGATGTTGTGACATTGCCGCGGAAATCGAGTTCATCGTCAACTCTTCAGCCAGTGAAGCCGGGCGCATCCTCCCTTGAACCGATTGTGGGCAGGTATAGGACGGTCCGGGTCGAAAACGATGATTGTCGGATCTATTTTGAAGAGGCCGGAAAAGGCATTCCTCTCGTTTGTTTGCATACCGCAGGAGCGGATTCCCGGCAATTCCGGCATCTGCTTTGCGATCCGGAAATTACAAATTATTTTCGCGTCATTGCGTTCGATTATCCCTGGCATGGAAAATCGAATCCGCCGGTTGGCTATGAACATTCAAAATACGAACTCACGAAGGAACGTTATGTCGCGATGGTTCGAGCGTTTTGCAGCGCGCTCGAATTGGATCGGCCGATCGTCATGGGTTGCTCGATCGGAGGCAAAATCGTGCTGCAGCTCGCCAATGCGCACGGTTCTGAATTCCGCGCCCTCATCGGTCTGGAAGCGGCGGATGCTCAGCAGCCGTGGTACGACACGAATTGGCTGCACCGCGCCGACGTGGGCAGCGGAGAAATTTCGGCGGCGATCTGCTCCGGACTTGTTTCGCCGATCAGTCCGGATGAGTACCGGCACGAGACGCTCTGGCAATACCTGCAAAGCGGGCCCGGAATTTTCAAAGGGGACCTCTATTTTTATCGAGTCAACGCCGATTGGCGCGGCAAGCTCGGCGGCATCAATACAAATGTATGCCCGCTGTACTTATTTACCGGCGCTTATGATTTCTCGTGCACCCCGGAAGACACCAAACGCACTGCCGCTTCGATTCCAGGCGTGAAGCTGAAGATCATGGATGAGATGGGACATTTTCCAATGGCGGAAAATCCGGCCCGCTTCCGGGAGTACATTCTCCCCGTGCTGGAAGAGATCCGGCAGAACAAAGGAAACTAGGCCGATTCCCTTTCGGCCGAAGTCTGGGAAGTTCAGGAGTTATTTCCTAAATGATCCGCAAAGATTCGCAATCCGCGGATTCCTCCCCTAAACCGCTGCTCATTGCAGGGGAATGGATCCGCGACACGCCAACCCGTTTGACCTCCATTAATCCGGCAAACGGCGAAGCGAACTACGAAGTGTGCGCCGCCACCGAACAGCACGTCGATGCCGCTGTAAAGGCAGGCAACGCTGCGTTTCATTCCCCCTCGTGGCAAAAACTGCTGCCGCATCAACGAGCGCAGCGATTGCTGAAGATTGCGGACATCATCCGGTCGCGCGCCGAGGACCTTGCGCGAATCCAGATGATCGAAAACGGGAAAGTCTGGAGTGAATGTGTGGCTCAAGTCGCTGCCGCGGCAGCGGTCTTCCAGTATTTCGCCGGGGCCTGCGAGACGCTGGGTTCGGAAATTACTCCACCGCGCGGAAATTACCTGTCCATGACGGTGTACGAGCCCTACGGAGTCGTGGCTGCAATTACACCCTGGAACTCTCCGCTCACGATGGAGGCGCAAAAAATTGCGCCGATACTGGCTGCCGGAAATGCAGCGGTTCTGAAACCTTCGGAAGTTACGCCGTCCTGCGCGATCGAACTGGGACGCATGGCCCTGGAAGCCGGCATCCCGCCGGGCATCTTGAACATTTTGCCGGGAGGATCGGAGGCCGGACGGGCGCTTGTAAAACACGACGCCGTTCGGATGGTTAGTTTCACTGGTGGCACGGCCAGCGGCCGGAGTATCGCCAAAGCCGCTGCCGAAAGGCTGATTCCTGTTGTGCTGGAACTGGGAGGAAAATCTCCGCATATCCTTTTCGCGGATGCCAATCTGGACGCAGCGATAGACGCGGTGGTCGTTGGCATTTTCGAGGGGACCGGGCAATCGTGCATCGCCGGTTCACGGCTATTCGTTCAGCGAAATATTCTTAACCAAGTTCTCCCGCGCTTGCTGGAACGGTCGCGCGCTTTGCGCATTGATCTTCCCGAAGCCCCTGGGGCGCAGCTGGGTCCCCTGGCTACTTTCGCTCAGCGAGAGCGCGTGGAAAGCATGGTCAACGACGCACGCAAGGAAGGCGGCGAAATTCTAACCGGCGGCGCGCGTCCTTCGGAACCGCGGCTAGCGAAGGGCGCATTCTATCTGCCCACCATTATCGCGGGCTTGGACAATCGTGCCGCGATTGCCCAACAGGAAGTTTTTGGTCCCGTACTCTGCGTGCTGCCCTTCGATGACGAAGAGGACCTGATCAATCGGGCCAACGATTCGGCTTATGGGCTGGCTTCAGGCATCTGGACCGCTGATTATCAGCGCGCCTGGAGGGTTGCTCGCGCTTTACAAACGGGAACCGTCTGGATCAACACCTATAAACAGGGCTCCATCGCGGTGCCGTTCGGAGGGTTTAAAGAAAGCGGCATCGGCCGTGAAAAAGGTCTTGAGGGAGTTAGAACGTACCAGCAGGCAAAAGCCATTTACTGGGGCATGTCACAACAATTTGAAGGCGGCTTCGCTCTGAAGCCGTAAGAATATTTTTTGGAATCATCCTCGCACGAAAACCGTGCGGTCAAACGTTGCGCTTGCGATGGGCCGCCAGATTGAAGCTTTCGTGCCACACGGAATCCGCGCCCGGACCAAAACGCGCGACGATTACTTCCACGACATAGGGTTTCCCATCGCGCGTCGCAGCGATGCCGCGTTGGAGCGCCGCCTCGAGCTCTGAACCCCGCGTGACGCGCTCGGCCTTTACTCCCTGGCTTTCCGCCAGCTTCACGAAATCAATGTCGGGATCGCCGAGGTACATGCCGGCATAGTGCCCCGAACTTGCCATTCGGCCCTTGTAATCATCCTGCGCCCAGCGCACCACTTGATAATTCAGATTATTCGATATCACCGTGAGGACGGGAATGCTGTAGCGCGCCTGCGTCCAGAATCCGGAAGCGCTGTACATGACGGCGCCATCGCCAATCGAACAGACAACCTGGCGATCGGGTGCCGCGAGCTTGGCTCCCGTGGCGGCTCCAATTCCCCACCCGAGACTGGCCGCTGAGGTGGCCAGCCTCATCTGCTCGTTCTCTCGGAATCCGAAAGAAAACGGCCCATATTTGCCCGTAAAGTTTTCATCCACGACGATGGCGTCCCGATCAATCGTCCGGGCCAGAACTGCGGCAAGCTCATCCGGATGGATAGGGCTTTTCCCAAAATTCGCGTGCATCGCGGCGAGCGCTTCCTTGCGTTGGGCCGTTGAGATGGAACGAACCTCCTCGGACCGACCAGCGGCAATCGCCGAAAGTTTTTCCTTCGTCGCCAAACTTTCAGCCGCAGAGATGAGTTCGCCGAGTGTTTCTTTCAGACTGCCGACCAGCGCCACATCGGTCTGGTAATTCCGGCTCATCGCTCCGGTATCAAGTCCCAGCCGGATGACGCGCGCTTGCGGAGGCACCTCCGGCGACTCCGGGATGACTTCGCCGCCGAGATCCCTCGACCCGGCCAGGACCAGCACATCAATTCCCAGACGGGCCGACTCCGTCTTCATGAGAATGAGATTGAATCCATCGCCGGGCATGCCGAGGTAATGAGGGTGCTGCGTCGGAAAATTTCCGTACGAAGATCGCGTGTCGTAAACAGCCATCCCGAGACGTTCGGACAGCTCCAAAATTTCGGCTTGTGCGCCGGATTTCCATATTTCGTCGCCTACGATGAGAACCGGCCGTTTGGCTTGCACCAGCAGCCGTGCCGCTTCCTGAACGGCGGAAGCCTCCGGCCGCATTTTTTCCCGGAACAGGAAACGGTCCGCCGGCAGGATTTGCGCCTTCACGCCCTTGGTCTGGAGCGCGACACGCCCCATCGCCAGAAAAACCGGGCCGCTGGGTTCCGTCGTCGCAACTTTGAACGCGCGGCGCAACATGAGCGGCAGGCTTGCAGCTTGCCTGGCATCCCAGGAAATCTTGGTGAACTCGCGAGTCACATCTTTTTCGTCGAATCCCGGGCGGGGAGCCAAAACCTGGTCATCGTTCCACAATTCGTTGTCCACCAAACCCGCAGTAATGATCAAAGGCGTGCCGTCACGGCCCGAATTGTAAAGCTGACCGCCCATCTGCGCCGTGCCCGCAATGGCATGTACGTTCACAAAGGCCGGTTTTCCGCTCACTTTTGCGTAGCCATCGGCCATGGAGATGACAACACCTTCATGCAGTGACGTGATGATTTCAATTCCCGGCTGATCTACCAGCGCATCAAAAAAACCCAATTCAAATGAGCCGGGATTGGTGAATACGAATTCGACCCCCGCCGCTTTGGCCTGTTCGACAACAAGTGACCCTCCAGTCCCTTCGACGCTATATCCGGAACCGTGAGTGCTTGCCTCCGCCTGCTCGGCAGCAGCCAGTGAGGCCGCTGGCACAGTATCCGCGGCCGCAATCGTGAATCCCATGCCCACCAGGCGATTTACAAATCCGCGCCGGGAAATTCCGCGCCCAAAATATTTTGCAAGGATGCCGTTCATGTGGTCCTCCGACAGACGGAGTATTGGATTTCGGGCCGGCTGAATGAACTAATGCCCGTCTGAATGAAAACTTGCCTCACTATGCTCAGCCGACTTTCCGGGTTGTGAGTATACTCTGGGGCGTCCTGAACATGGCGCCGAATCTGACGATGGTAAATTGCGGTTACTTGCCGCCTGAGACACTCTTTTGATTTCGATAGCAGTCCGTGCTGGGACACGAACTACAAGTCAAAGGAGCTTCCCAGCCGCACGACCTTTAGAGCGGGGGTAGCGATGAGGACCGTGAATCGCTGGTGGATCGCCGTGGCCAGCGTGACCATGCAGATGGCCCTGGGCGGCTTTTATTCGTGGAGCGTGTTTCGAATTCCGCTTTCAAAACAGTTCGGCTGGACCATTTCCCAGGTCGCCGTAATTTTCACCATGAACACACTCGGGCTGGGGCTCGGGTCTTTTTTGGGCGGCCTGTTGCTGAATCGCAAGGGGCCTCGACTGGTCGCGTGGATCGGCGGAATCCTCTGGGGATCGGGAGTGTTTCTTTCGAGTCTTTCCGCACACCGGCTCTGGTGGCTCTATCTCAGCTACGGAGTGATCGGAGGAAATGGGCTGGGCTTCTGTTACATCGTTCCGCTGGGAGTGCTGGTGAAGTGGTTTCCTGAGCGAAGAGGTCTGGTCACTGGATTGGCGGTGGGCGGCGTTGGAGCGGGATCGCTGGTCATCGCGCCGGCCGCGACGTGGCTCATTCAACGAGTCGGCGTGCTCCCCACATTCGCGTATCTCGGCATTGCCTATTTTATTGTCATTTTTGGCGCTGGGTCACTTATGCGCAATCCGCCGGTGGACTGGAAACCGGAGGGCTGGATTCCCACGGCAACTCAGATCGCGCAGCGCGCCACGCGAGACCATACCCTTGGAGAAACGACAATGACCTGGCAATTCTGGTCACTTTGCCTGCTTTTCTGCATCAACAGCATTGCCGGCATTTCTCTGATTTCTCAAGCTGCTCCAATATTTGAAGAGATGGGAAAGATGACTGCCATCGCCGCCGGGAGCATGGTCGGCATCCTGAGCATCGCCAATGGCGGCGGCCGGTTGTTCTGGGGATGGATTTCGGACCTGGCTACGCGGAAGAAAACTCTGGTCTTCATGTTTTTGATTCAAGCCTTACTTTTCTTTGTATATCCGAGCCTCTCTTCACCGGCTCTATTGGGCATCTCGGCATTTGCGATCGTGCTGTGTTTCGGCGGCGGATTTGGAATCATGCCGGCGTTCGCCGCGGATTATTTTGGCCCGAAGAACGTTGGTTCGATTTATGGCCTGATGTTTATCCCCTGGTCCATCGCCTCCGCCTTTGGGCCGCTCGCCTTTGCGTATCTGCGTCAAATGACCGGGAGCTACGGCCGCGCGCTCCATATCATCGCCGCAGTGATGGCCGTTTCGACGGTGCTCCCCGGTTTCCTGTCCCCTCCGAAAACCAGAAATCACGATTGAGTTTTGCGTGACGCACCTAAATAAGCACCCCGAATCCCAGGTTCGTGGCGTGGTTCAATTCATCCATTCTATTTTTCGGCAAGCGAATCGGTGGTAGACTCCACGCCGAATCTCCTCACGCGCATTTCCAGGTCGAAGGAGGACTAACGATGTCTCACGCACGCCGAACGAAATCCACTCTAGTGATAGCCGCTTTCATTCTGTCCGCCGCATTTGCAGGCAGCGCTTTCGGACAAGCGAGCTACCCGCCCCCGAATGATCTACCCAATCCCTACCGTATGGTGCGCAACTGGGCGCAGTTGCCGGACGGAAGAAAGTGGGGATCCACCTCCGGCGTCACGATCAGTCCGGAAGGAAACATCTGGACCTACGACCGGTGCGGCGGAAACGGTTGCCTCAATTCGACGCTTGCGCCCATTCTGGAGTTTGATCCCTCGGGCAAACTTCTCAAGAATTTTGGCGCAGGAATTTTTATCTATCCTCACGGAATTTTTGCGGATAAGGACGGAAACGTCTGGGTGACGGACGGAGTCGGAGGCGGCGCCACAAGCGATGATGTAGGCAAACACGGAAAGGGGCATCAGATTTTCAAATTCAGCCCTGACGGAAAAATTCTGATGACCCTCGGAAAAGCCGGAGTCCCCGGAGATGGTCCGGACACTTTCAACCGGCCGTCGGCGATCGCGATTGCACCGAATGGAGACATCTTTGTCGCGGATGGACACAATTCCCCGCCAGACTCTCAAGTGAACGCGCGCATCGTCAAATTCTCCAAGGACGGAAAATTCATCAAGACCTGGGGAAAACTCGGCACGGGCCCCGGCGAATTTAACGCCCCCCACGCTCTGGCGTTCGATTCCAAAGGACGCCTGTTCGTGGGCGATCGCTCCAACAATCGAATCCAGGTGTTCGACCAGAACGGGAAGTATCTGTTCGAATGGAAGCAGTTCGGCCGGCCCAGCGGAATTTTCATTGATAAAGACGACATGATGTACGTGGCTGACTCCGAGTCAACCGACCAACAAAACCCCGGTGACATGGTCGCGGGTTATGGATATAACCCCGGCTGCAAGCGCGGGATTCGCATCGGAAGCGTCAGAGACGGCAAAGTAACAGCTTTCATTCCGGACACTGACCCAAAAGGCAGTTCCAGCGCAGCGGAAGGCGTTGCCGTGGATCATGAGGGCAGCGTGTATGGAGCGGAAGTCGGACCCAGGGATTTGAAAAAATACGTGAAAAAGTAGGGCGCCTCGGGCCAGGAATTACGATTCAGGCATGTCTTGCCCTGGAAAAGGCCTTGACAGCAGCAGCGGCTCATGTCAGAAAATCCAGATTGTTTCTGGTAACGGCGTGTCCTTGAGTGCAAGGCAGAATCAAGACCGTGGTCCAATTCGCTCTGTGGGCCTGCGAGGAAAGCAATGATGAGGCTTTCTATTCTATCTGCGGCGCTGATTCTCTTGTGTGCTATGAATGCGTTCTCCCAGGACAAGACTCCGGACCTTTCTGGAGTCTGGCGCGGGAACGCGCAGAAAAGCACAAGTTCGCTCCCGGCGAATGATATCCGCCTCAAGATCGAACAGCATGGGCCGGATCTTCTCCTGACCTGGCGCTTCCTCACTGGGTCGAAAGAAGTGATGCAAACGTCCTACTACCGCCTCGGATCGGACGACAGCCGAAACACGGGATTGTTGGGCGTTCCGATCAAGAGCAGCACAAAGTGGCAAGGATCAGCGCTGCAGATTGACTCCGCTCCGGTGGCCAGCGGCGCGGGACCTGCTTCGCACGAACTCTGGACACTCTCGAAAGACGGTCAGACGCTGGTATTCAAGGGCCACCATCCTGAGTCGAGCGCGAATTCCGATGACCGTGGTGGCGAGAGCGCCGCAGCGCAGAAGAGCGAAGAAACAATCGTTTTTGAAAAGCAGACCGACGAAACCTGGGGGCCTCCTCAAAAAATCCTGCCTGCGCCGCAGGTGTATCAAAATATTCAGATCATCAGGGAACCAGCCTGGCGCATTCCCACGGGCATGATGTCACTGACAAGGTGGCTGGGCGTGGACTGCACTTTTTGCCACACCTTGAACGAGTTTGAAAAGGACGACAAAGAGCCCAAGAAAATAGCCCGGCAGATGTTCAAGATGGTGCATGACATCAACGAGAATTTCCCTGGAACCGAGCCGGGAAACTTCAAGGTCACCTGCTGGACCTGTCATCGCGGCAACATCATTCCGGAGACCGCACAGCCAGTGGCTGCTGCCAAGCCGGCGGGACGCTAAGCGCCGGACGGTTGTGAGCGAGATTGAATGATTTACATTTTTTGGGGAGGTCATCAAAATGCTGAAAAATCGCTTGGCTGGACCGGTTGCCGCGTCTGCTTTATTGGTTTGTTCGGCTTCATCCATGCTGCTGGCGCAGGAACTCCTCACGCAGAGGGCTCTTTCGCTTGACGCCGCGCAGGCGATCGCTCGCGGCGTAATCGAAACCTGCCGCGCCAATGGCAATCGCGTGACTGTGACCGTGATTGATGCCAGCGGCACCATGAAAGCCTATCTCCGAGATGACGGCACGGCGCCGCACACGATTGATTTCAGTATGCGGAAGGCATATACAGCGCTCACTTGCCGAAGGACGTCGGCCGAGACAGGCAAAGCCTGGGCCGCCAACCCGCCCGCCCCCAACCTTGCAGGGACAGTTGGCACCGCGGGCGGAGTGCCCATCAAGTACGGAACGGAAGTCATTGGAGCGGTTGGCGTAAGCGGGTCCCCGGGCGGAGATAAAGACGAAGTCTGCGCAATCGCGGGAATTGCAAAGATTGCCGAGCAGTTGAAGGGCTTCGTTTCGCCGACGCCATAATTATTTTGCGTGCGCGCGAATTCGACGACTGAATTTAGCGAGGAGAAAACTCATGAATAAACGATTGCGAAATACTCTTTTGTCGTTTGCCGTGCTCTCCATTCTCTTCGCGCTGTGGGCCACCGACCGCCAGGCCGGAACCTGGAAGATGAACATGGAGAAATCGCAGTTCGCGAGCGATATGCCGGCGCCCAAAGGCGAAACGGTGGTGATCGAGGAACAACCAGGCGGCATCAAAGTGGTCTCGAACGGGCTGAACCCGGAAGGAAAGCCGACCCACTTCGAGTACAGTGTAAAATACGACGGCAAGGATTATCCGATCACGGGATCGCCGGCGGCAGATGCGGTTGCCATCACGAAAATTGACGAAAGTACGATTGAGACGGTTCGCAAAAAGAACGGCGCCGTCGTTGCCACCAACACCACCGTCATTTCCAAGGACGGAAAGACGCGGACCAACACGTTCCACGGCAAGAATGCCAAGGGAGAACCCCGAACCTGGACCGTGATTTTCGATAAGCAATAAATCTTGTCCGTCCAAGATGTGCTGGCAGGACTTCTGGACAAGTCGTTGGGCGATTGGCATCGCCTATTTCGTTGCAGGCGCATTTCCCCCATAACTATTGCGGCATTTTCAAACCCCTCCAACTCTTGCGCACCGATTCCAAACATGCTCTCGATTTTTGTCTTTGACCATCCAGCCAAGTAGACTGGAAGTGACGTACTGTGCCGCGAAAATGATTTCTTCCTGAAAATCTGAATAATGATTGACACCCTATCCGTACAGTGCTAAACACTGCCGCAATAGAAGTAGTTTTTAACGGCCCATTTAATCTTTTTTTGATCGCGTAAGTGGCTGGCTGGGGATGTGTTGATGTCCTTGTGCTTTTCCATTGATGCTCGAAGAACATTGGGAGGAGACGACGTGTATACCTCGCGTAAAGCAGGCATGGGTATGGGTATGGGTTTTGTTGCTGTACTGAGTTTAGCGTTGATCTTTTTGTGCGCGGTTTCATTGAATGCGCAGGTTGCAGGCGGAACGTTCACGGGAAGAGTTACCGATGCTTCCGAAGCGGTTCTGGCGAATGCACAAGTTGCGGCCAAGAATACCGCGACGAGCGTCATTACCACCACTACGACCAATACAGCCGGCATCTACAATCTGAATAACTTGCTGCCGGGCGTCTATGACATCACAATTTCAGCCACGGGATTTTCAACCCTGGTGCAGTCGGGCGTCAAGCTGAACGTCGGCGCCGAAATGGAATTAAACTTCTCCTTGCGCGTCGGCCAGGTGAGCCAGACAGTCGAGGTCACTACTGAAGTTCCCACTGTACAGCTCACGAATTCCGAACTTTCGGGAACGGTCGAACAAGCAGCCATCGTTGAATTGCCGCTCAACGGGCGCGACTGGGCATCGCTCGCGACGTTGCAGCCCGGGGTCGCCTCGGTGCGATCTCAGGCCGTCGTCACGCAGCCCGGCGGCCACGCACGCGGGCTGGGAATGCAGATGACCATCAATGGGAATCGGCCCACGCAAAATGTCTATAGGCTGAATGGAATTATCGTCAATGATTACTCCAATGCGGGCCCTGGAAACGTCCTCGGCGCGAACCTCGGCGTGGATGCGATCCAGGAGTTCTCCGTTCTGACGAATAATTATTCCGCCCAGTACGGCTTTACGTCGGGCGGGGTCATCAATGCGATTAACCGATCTGGCACGAATTCGTTCCACGGCAGCGCTTACGAGTTCTTGCGCAATAGCTCATTGGACGCCAATGATTTCTTCGCGGGATTAAACAATCTGGCGAAACCCGGGTTCAAACGCAATCAGTTCGGCGCATCGGCCGGGGGACCAATCCTCAAGGACAAGATCTGGATCTTTGGTGACTACGAGGGACTCCGCCAAACCAAGGGGATCCCTACAACAGCAGACACTCCTACAGCAGCAGCGAGATTAGGGCAGATCAACGACGCAAACGGGAATCTTCTTCCCCCGGTGAGCTCGTCGTCGTGCCCAGCGAATTCAACAGCGCCGACACCAACCTCGAGCATATGCGTGGATGCCAACACGTTGGCATTTATCAACGCCTTTTACCCGCTCCCCCTTCCCGGCGCCGCCAATTTGCTTGGACCTAGCAACAACACCGGCACATACGTTTTTATTGGCCAGAATACGGTGACCGAGAACTACGGCACCGAAAGAGTAGACTTCCGCATCTCCGACCGCGACAGTTTTAATTCCAGTTACTATTATGACCACTCCCAATGGGCCAAACCCGATGAGTTGAACAACCAGTTGCAGGGTTTTGTACTTCCTCGCTGGGCCCTATCCGCGGAAGAGACCCACGTGTTCAGCACTGCGTTCGTCAACTCGGTCCGATTTGGATTTAACACCTCGGGCGTGGAAAACCCATCTGTGACCGTACTGAACCCGGAGATGACCAATCATGCCTTTGGTATGGCATCTAACTTGATAGCGCCACAAATTTCCGGGGTAAGCGCTGGCGGGGGAGTCTCGGGGCTTTCGCAATTCCGTTCCTTGCAGCCGAATGGAAGTCAGAATCTGGCGGTGCATATGTACGAGGTGTTCGACGATGCCTCTTATATAATCGGGAACCACACCCTGAAGTTTGGCGGTGAATTCCTGAGAGATACTGTCGATTCTGTCTTAACTGGTCAAGTCAACGGTACCGTATCTTTTACGGACTTGTCGTCTTTTCTGGAGAATATTCCTTTCAAAGTCCAGGGGCCCACGGATCCGTCCTTTGTTAAGGGAATCACACCCCATACGATGAACGCGCTAATTTTCGGTGGGTATTTTCAGGACGATTGGAAGGTGACTCCCCGCCTGACCGTGAACTTGGGCCTGCGCTATGAGTTTGAAACGATTCCCACCGAGGCGAACGGGAAAATAGCAAACCTGCCTCTTCTGACTACCAATCCAGGGGGTTGCGTGGCGAATGCAAATGGCACCGCCAACGCCTCCACCTGTGCCGGTTTTAATACGACCACGTTTACGTCGAACCCGACTAAGCGGAACTTTGACCCGCGAATCGGATTTGCTTGGGATGTGTTCGGCGACGGTAAGACAGCCATACGAGGCGGCGGAGGCATCTTTGATGTCCTACCTCTTCCGTTCATGGTTGCTTTGAATAACGTGCAGACCGCCCCATTTCAGGCGAAGGCTGTGCTTACCAGCCCTGGGCAGGGAACTTTCCCCACGGGGATTGGAACCATCATTAAGAACACGCCGATTCTACCTTCTAGCGCAACAACGTGGAACTACGTGCAGCCCGCTCCCCCGCGAAATTACGTGATGCAATACAACCTCAACATCCAGAGGCAATTAACACCGAACACGTCGTTGACGGTGGCGTATGCCGGTTCGCGGGGTATCCACAATCCTTGGCAGACCGATGAGTTGAATACTGTTTGGCCCTTCCCGGTGCCGGGCGTTGGAGGAGGCTATCTATTCCCGACGTTCACAAATAGCATTGGAAATCAGGTTGCCTGCTCCGGGCCGAACCCCGCCCCCGCTGTAGTTCAATGTGGAACAGGGGCGATTAACCCAACCGGATTCGTGCAGGGAAATATAATCAATCCCAACGTCGGCTCAATTCAATCCACCATCTGGCAATCTCAATCCTGGTATAACGCTCTCCAGGTTGAAGTGGAAAAGCGGATGAGTCATGGTTTCCAGATTCAAGGCTCCTTTACCTGGAGCAAGACGCTGGACACCTCCTCGGGCAGCTTCGCGGGGGACAACTTTGCTTCTGATATCACTCCTACGATTCCTTGGTGGAACCTTGGCATTACGAAGGGCCCATCAGACTTCAATGTGGGCGAGAACCTTGTAATCAATGGCCTTTGGGAAATTCCCACTCCCGCTTCCATTTCTGGCCTTGCCAAATGGATCGCGAAAGGATGGGAAGTGGGTGGAGTCTTCAGCGCAAGTACTGGAGCCCCTATCTGGCCATTGGATGGCATTGAAGGGGACCCCATGGGTCAGTTGAACTCCGAACCCATGGCCATTCCGAGCCTCGCTCCCGGCTGCACTCCCGGCAACGTGGTTCAGCCACACAACGTGCAGTACCTGAAGGCTTCGTGCTTTACCAACGCCCAGGCACCCAGTTTGGCCTTTTATAACGCCCCTGCGCCAATGGGGTGCGCCCATACGCTCGCCTACCCGAATTGCATCAATCTCCTTGGCACTCTCGGGCGGAATGTGATCACTGGACCAGGCTTGGTGAACCTCGATGCTTCCATTGTTAAAGATACAAATTTCACAATAGGGGCTTCGGAAAGACAATATGGTGTCGAGTTCCGAGCGGAGTTCTTTAACATCGCAAATACCGTTAACCTTGCAGCCCCGATTAACAATCTTGAGGCCATTGACGCCACAGGAGCGCCCGTCGGAGGATTCGGACAAATTAATACATTGCAGGTACCAAACAGGGAAATCCAGTTTGGTTTGAAACTTTCCTGGTAGAGATTGACGACCTCAGGCAGGCTGCGTGGCTAGGGAGAATACCACGCAGCCTTTCCTGGGGCGGAGTTTAAGATTTACCAAATGGGCCTGCGCGAGATTGACTTCCAATTTTTCAATCCCACCGATTGATCAGCAGACGCGAAGGATTAGACTGCGAAACATGGCCCTGATCAACAAACCTGACCAGCAACTTGCGATGATTCCCAAGACGAACAGTTCCAAATCACGGGGAGGACAATCATGAAAATGCCATTGGAAAGTCGATTCGTACTCGCGTTGAGTATTTTGCTTTTCTCCCCATTCTGCGCATTGGCTCAAAAAACCACGCCTCCCTTTCCGCGCGACGGAGCCACCAAGGTTCAGGACAACGATCGCGCATTCACCTGGGATGCCACTCTGCAAAAAGGAAAACCAACCGGAATGAACAAGCTGGACCTGGACCAGGTCTCCGTAAGCCTGACCGAAGGCGCATTGAAAATCACAAGACCTGACGGCACCTGGGAAATCGATCAGCAGAGGCTGGGCTCTGTCCGTTTCAATCCGAAAGGGACCGTCCTCGAAGAGGAATGCATCAGCGACATGCCTTGCCGGGCGATGGTCTTCCAGTTGAAAGATTATGTTCCCGATCCCTGGCCCACTCGAGAAGGCATACCGGGTCAATTTCCGCGAATCAACACGGTCAAGCTTTTTGAGACCGACCGTTTCACGGTCTGGGACCAGACGTGGAAGCCCGGCGAGCCGATCGTGCGCCACGCGCACTATCACCGCACTCTGACGGTATTTCTGCAGGGCGGCACGATTCACACGATTTCCGATAACGGCACCGTGAACCCTCCTTTTACAAGGTACCCGGGTGAAGTGCTGGCCAATGTCACGAATAATCCGGAAGCTCATGTCGAGGAAGGGCTCCTGGGGCAGCCTCGGGCGATCTGGATTGAATTCACCAAGTAACAAGTAGCCGTCTGGCTCTGTTGACATCCTTCGTAATCGTAGTAGTTGCTGTAGCCCGCGTCTTCAGAAGCGGGGGTTTCCCCACGCATCGGCAATCAACCCCTCGCCTCTGAAGAGGCGAGCTACAGCACCGGGGGCACTGCTTGGCACGGATACTGAATCGCAATTCGTGGAGGTCGCGATGAAATTTCTAAAGTTGTGCTTATTCACTCTTGTTTTTTCCACGCTGTGTTTTGCGCAGGAAGCTCCGCCGGCCGATCAGCGGCCGCTTGCCTTCACGCATGTAACAGTCATTGATGCCACGGGCGCGCCTGCCAAGCCGGATATGACTGTGATCGTCTCGGCCAATCGCATCACGGCGATTGGCAAAACTGGCCAAGTGGCCGTTCCCGCGAATGCGCGCGTCCTCGACGAATCGCACAAGTTCATGATCCCGGGCCTGTGGGAGATGCACACGCACGCTTTTATCAGGAGCAAGAAATCATTTCCCTTGTATGTGATGTATCTTTTCGTCGCGTACGGCGTCACCGGAGCGCGCGACATGGGTTCGCCCGGCCTTCCGGATGATTTTGGCGATTATCCCTACCTGCAGGATCTCGAGTGGCGCCAGGCGATCAATGAAGGCGCAATCATCGGCCCCCACCTGAATTTGGCTCTCACGGTTGTGAATGGACCGCACGTTCCAGGCTATCCGCGAGAGTGGGCCCCCGTTGCAGACGCAGCCCAGGCGCGCGAGGAGGTTGATTACCTGAAAAAGCTGGGGGCCGACACCATCAAGGAGTACGACCAACTCTCGCGCGACGCCTATTTCGCTCTGGCTGACGAATCGAAAAAGCAGGGCCTCCCCTTTGCCGGACACGTTCCAATTCTGGTGACCGCCGCGGAGGCTTCCGACGCAGGCCAAAAAAGTTTAGAGCACGATTACGGCGTTCTTTTCGGATGCTCTTCCAAAGAAGCGGAGCTCATGCAGAAGGAGGAGGAGCTTTACGGCACGGGCAAGCCATCCATGCGCGGAATCCTGCGCCTTGACGACGTGAAGGCGCTGGTCAACTCGTATGACGAAAACAAGGCTGCAAGCCTGTTCGCGAAATTCGCGAAGAACGGCACGTTTGTCACGCCGTCGCTCGTCAGGGCCAGCGTGGATCACGTTCCAGCCACTGACCCGCGCGTCGTGAAATATTTCTCACCAGCGTTGCGGGAGTTTGCCTACCCCGCCCATCCGAAACAGCCCAGTCCGGAAACCGTCGAAGCTCAGAAGCTCATGTTCCAATATCACCAGCGTGTTGTCGCGGCGATGGGGCGCGCGGGAGTAAAGATGCTGGTGGGAACCGACAGCTCATTTTTTGGATCAGCAGTGCATGATGAGATGACGGAAATGGTGAGGGCGGGGCTGACACCCATGCAGGCCCTGCAAACCGCGACAAAGAATGCCGCGGACTACCTCGGAAAATCCGATTCGCTGGGCACGGTGGAAAAGGGGAAAGCGGCCGATCTCGTGCTGCTGGATGCCAATCCGCTAGATTCCATCTCCAACACGGAGAAGATCTCCGCCGTGATTCTGAACGGGAATTTGCTGGATCGAAAAATGTTGGATCGCTTGCTCGCGCATGTGGAAAGCGCGTCCCACTAGCTGGCAGTTCAAAACTTCAGCAATGACCTGGGTTTTCGCGGCGAACGGCAGAACTCTATTTCGCCGCAGGCGCCGCTGGGGGCGCGGGTTTCGCCTGATTCCAATGGGGCTTCCAGTTACTGTTCTTTGTCGTGGATTCCGGAATCTCGGGATAGAATCCGTTGCGATTGGGCATCTGGAGTTCCACCATCGTCTTCTGGTCCATCACGTCGGTCTCTTTAATTATGTCGTTCTTGTAAAGTAACCAAGCCGTGAGTGAATAAACCTCGTTCGGCGTCAGCGTTCCTTCCCCATCGCGGGGCATGGACCGGTTAATGTAGTCCCAGATCGTCGTCGCATATGGCCAGAAACTACCGGTAGTCAATATCGGTGTAGGAGTGTTGACCGTCCCCTTGCCCCCGATCAACCGCGGGTAGGGTCCCTCGACGCCCGTTTTCCCATGACAAAAGGAGCACTTGGCGGCGTAGATCTTTGCGCCTTCCACGGCGGTTCCGCTCCCGGGAGGAAGTTCCTTCCCATCCGCGCCGACGACATTATCCCAAGTCTTATACTCCTCCGGCGTCGGAGGCCTGCCAATTTTATAGGTGGGGGACTGCGCCAGCGCCATGCCACTGGCCAACAGTACGATCGCCGGCAATAAAAAACTACACTTTGAAATTGACGTACAGCGCATCTTGGACGCTCCCGTCTTTGGTCACTTTCCACGGCTGAATCGGATTGGAGAGGAACTCCATAATCGCCGCGGTTTCCCAGAATTTTTCGATGTCGGCGGCGGGAATGTGCGGTTCCCTGCTATCGCCCCACATCTGGGCGAGTTCAATCATCGTGGGTTGAATGTCGCCAAACTCATTCGTACAGCGAGACATGATGTGGGTCTCGCTTCCGTCCCATTTCCAGGGCAGACGGAATCGCGTATGCGCCTTGGAGAGTATCGGCGTCTGAAGATTGGCGTCCTTCCACGTGCGGCCGGCATCGGTGCTGACTTCCACCCTGGCGATTTTTCCCCTGCCGGACCACGCCAGGCCGGAGATCTCATAGGAGCCGGGTTCCGGCAGAGTGTGCGCGTCGGACGGGTAAGTGATCAGGGACTTCGGGCCAACCTGATACTCGTACCAACTCGCTTTGCCATCCGGCCTCAAATTGGTGTAATTGGCGGTCTCTACCTTGAGGAAGTACGGCTTATCGGTGACTTTGATGCTGCGAATGTACTTCACATTGTTGACGCCCTGGAATCCCGGTACGACTAATCGCAATGGGTAACCGTTCTCACGCCGCAAGGCCTCGCCATTTTGATAGTAGGCCACCAGGATATCGTCCATTGCCTTTTGGAGCGGAATACTCTTGGAATGTTTTCCGGCGTCCCCGCCTTCCGCAACAATCCAACTGGCATTCTTTTGTACGCCGGCTTCTTTCAGCAACAGGGACAGCGGCACTCCGGTCCATTCGCTGGTCGCGGTTCTTCCGTGCACTTGTTGAATGACGTGCGTTTTCCTGGTCAATTCGGGGGAGTTCGCCACGCGCAGCGCCTTCACCATCGCCTTGTAGTGCGATAGCCCGCTGTTTCCCGTGCATTCCAGGAAATAAATTCGGGATACCGAAGGGAGACGCTTGATTTCCTCCATGTTGAAGACCAAGGGGCGGTCCACCATTCCATGGATCATGAGGCGGTGCTCTTTGGGATCAAGGTCAGGCAGCGTCGAACCGCGGCCCGTCATGAAATGCAGGGACGCGGGCGTAATAATTCCCGCTGAATCCTGCAGCGGAGTCAATCGCTGTCCCATTTCACCGGCCGGTGGCGGCATCCCGGGGCCAATGTCGCGAACTCCGCCGAGAGTCAGGGATCGTATGGACGTCTCGAAACGAGAACGCTGCCCGTACGACAGATCCAAGGGCTGCTCTTCCGCAGGTTCAGCGGCGAGCGTCTTACCTTTCACGAATGGGATTGCTCCCGCGGCCAAGCCAGCCAAAGCCGCGCTGTTCTTCAGGAAACGCCTACGGTCAGGAGTATCGGATTTCATAGGGGAGCCTCCATTGAAGCACTACTTGTAATATCGCCAATAAAACATTGATGTCAAGGCATTTGTCCGGCTGGTCACGGCAATTTGAATATGCCTAACCAGATTCGTGCCAGCGTCGCTTGAGACGCAAAAACACACTGCCCGCGCGGTGGAACATATTTTCGAGACGATTGCCTGCTTACTTTTCTTCAGCTGGCGTGCCGGTGGCAGGGCCTTCGCCTACAACTTGCAGCATCGTCGGCTCATCCTTGGCGCCATCGTAATGGATCTGCTTTCCGTAATGGATGACGAAGGTGCCCTTGGGCATCGGCTTCATGCTGTCTGCGTCGAATTTCGCTCCCGTGCCCACCCACCAGGTTCCCTCAAGCACGGTCAGAAACCTGTCATTCGGGTGAAAGTGCGGACGCGAATTGTGGTGCGGAAACCACTTGATCAGCATGATGTACAGCCCCGGTTTGGTGGGATCCCCGTAAAGGACTGCCTGGGATTCACCGCGGTCCCCCGGATCCGTCCACTTGATCTGATCGGGCAGCTTGAAGCTGACCGCGGCGGGATTCAGATCCGTAGCTCTCACCGAAGCGAGCGAAACGATCGCCAGGATCGCCATCGCCAGGAACCAGTGCCAACGGGGCCTGAGAAACGTAATCATGTTTTCTCCTTGGGAGATGAGCCGGTCCACGCCGTGAGGCGTCCCAGCGCATCCACTCAACATTTTAAATAACTCTCAAAACCTCTACTCGTTTTGGTGGGCTTTCTACAACTGGGCGAACTTTATCACAAATTGAGTCAGGCGGATCAGTGGAATGAGTCACTTTTTGAGATAGGGCTTTTGATTTGCTCGGGTCAGATTCTGCCGCAAACTAACTCTCAAAGTGTGTTAAGAATTGGGGGGCCGATCAGTCTGCACTGCCGTTGCGCCGTTCGTAAAAGTGTTGTTTGGTCATGGCTGTATTTTCGCTGCTGCGGCCAGACGCTCAGTGCGAGCCGCGATGACCAAGATATGTAAATAATCCGGCGAGCACCAGCGCCCACGCCGTTCCGAGTGAGAAGCCGCTCACGACGTCAGTCGCATAATGAACGCCAAGGTACACGCGCGAGGCGCCAACCATGAGAAATACCACCGACACGGCCAGAAAAATTGCGACTCTTGCGCCTGAGTGCTGTATGTAACGACCTGCGATGATCGCGATCGTCAGGTAAAGCGCGGAGGTCGAAACCGAATGGCCACTCGGATATGAGAAACCCGACACTATGATTAGCCTCTGGGCCTCCTCCGGACGAATTCTTTCGATAATGTCCTTGGTCGCGAGCGTCAATATTCCTGCTCCCGCCGAAGCCGCGAGCAACTGGAGGGCGCCCAGGCGGTCGCGCAATACAAGCAACACCACAAGAGTAAAGACGGAAAATAATACGACGAGGGTGATCGATCCCAGCGCGGTCACGTCAATTGCCGAGTTCGTAAGCCACGGTGTCCGCATTCTTGCGACGGCTAGCAGAATCGCGTTGTCCAAAGCGCTGACGTCCCCTTCGATCAACTCTCTTGTAATACGTATGAACGCCAGGAATGCGAGCGCGGCGCCGCCCAACCAAAGTGAAAGGCGCCCTGAGCGGGCCGAGAACATAGCTCGACTCACTGATTCAACCTCAGGAACAAATTACACCTCATCCAGGTGATTACGAAACGGCGCATTTGCGAGCAAACCTGCGATGGCTACAAACGATTGCCTTCATCGCGCTGCCGGAGGCTCCTGGTCGGTGGGAATCCCGACCAGTTGGCGATAGAACGCAACGGCCCGGTTGACCGCGGAAGACTCATTTCCAGCCAGCTGACGGTTCGCATTTTTTCCTATCCGCAAGATGCTGTAGTAGCGCCAGACATTCTCCGATTCGCGATCCAGAAAATAGATCGACTGCATCTCACCGGGCTGAAAGACAGTTATGAAGAGAAAGTACATCGTGCTGACGTTTTCGACCTCGATGACGACCCGGTCTGCCGAAGCCTCTGCAATATGCATTCGGTAGATGCCTTTGCCAGAAAGGTTATCGGCCTGCTCAAAGTAGAGCATCTTACCTTTTTTCATCTCGTCGGGCGTGAAGTCATTGCGGAGCTGATGCGTCTGCAAGCCGGTCAGAGCGTGAGCATCGACAATTAGTGTTTGCCACTGCTTGTGGGTGGTTGACCAGTAGCGCATGCCCGCCAATTCAGAAATGGCTCCGATGTGGCGAAGCAAACCCTCCGCTTCCGAGGTATGACGAAATCGCGCGACTGTGGTTACCAACGTTGTAAAGCCAGTCGCAGTCCAACCGGTGCACGCGGGCGGTCTCCAATCGCTGCCAACTTCTGACTTGCTCCATGACTTCACGGCGGCGGAATCATTCAGACTGGGATAGATGGGAACGGGTTCCCTGCCACATGGTGGCTGCAGTCCTGATTGCCCATAGCAGCGCACCTGGCAGAACAGCATTGCCAACAATGCGAACAGAACCCGGTGCCAGTGCCGAGTCCGAACCAGCGTCGCATAACGCGGATCTGCGCTCATCTAACCTTCATAGTTGTCGCCTGGGGCCCAGGTCCAGCACAGAAACTGCATGCGAATGAAGCTTGATCGGAAAATCGTCATATCGAATCCGTAAGGACGGGACAATGCCTTCTGCCTACTTCTGTGACGTCGTCTCTCCCGTAACCACTGGCGGAGCTGCCTTCTTCAATTGTTCCAGCTGAACCTGGACTTTCGCCCACGCTTTGGGATTTCGCTTGGTCGCATAAGGTGCGCCCGGATGCCCGTAGAATTCCAGCATTTCAGTGCGGAGCTCCGGCGAAGCGCCGCTAAAGTCCTGCTTTGCGAGTGCGTCGAGCAGCTTTGCGTGGGTCTCATCGTTGAGCCGATACTTTCCGGGACCAGTTATATCGCCGGTGTCAAAATTGTCGTTCGGCAGGTCCATGTGGCCGGCGCCTGTCTGGACTAACAGCTTCCGGTAGCTGTCCAAAGTCGAATTGAAGCTGGCTTCGAACATTCGTTCGGTCGCCGGCGTGGGTGTCCGAAGCTGCAGCACTCTGAGCGGACCGATCTTCGGGAGAATCCTCACGAAAAATGCAAGAAATCGTTCCCAAAAAGTTGGCGGTTCATATTTCTTCCCCCAGCTTTTTTGATAACTCGCACGCGAAAGATTGTAGAGAAACTTATTCTTCGTGATGCCAGGCTGGTCCTTCAGGATTTCATTCTTCTTCAGGCTCCAGGCAATGCGCGTCGCCTTGGGGAGAAGCTGGCTGACGTCATGACGGTAAGATTCGAGCACCTTGGTTTCGTCAGTGAGAACGCTCTTGAGATCCAAGCCATACGTTTCCTGAAAGGCTTGTTCCAACAACGGAACGGAAACCCCGAAGCCGATGAAATCGTGATAATTGTCAGAGGCGTAGCGACCTTGTGCGATCTCCAGAACGTCGAATCCAAATTCTGTCTTTACATGGGCCAACTTGTCTTCTTCATAGGTAACCGAATCGCCGTACTTCTTTTTCAACTTGGGATACAGGACGGGAACCGCGCGATTCGTGCCGATGCGGTGGCCGTCCTTGTCCGCGGCGTAGTGAGCGAGCGCTCCCAGCGCAAACGCGTAGCCGTCAAGGTCCCTGGCATCGCGCAGCAGAGCCAGGACAAAATCTCCGCTTCGAACATAATGCGTCAAGTCGCTGAAGAAAAAACTTCCATGCGGATAATAGCCCATGTCCTGGATAATGACGCCCCCATAGGCATAGCCGTGCGCTTCTTTCATTTCTTCTGCCGTAGCGTTGGGGAAGCGCCGCAAAAGTAACGGGCGTATGTTGGTATCCCATACACTGTCGATGATAGCTTCATGCGAAAGGACGGCATAAGCCGCGCTCCGTTCCGGCGAGCCAAAAAACAAGAAAAGCGCCAGCACCAGGGCGCACATTCTTGCAAACCACGTCCTGCCTCCGCCGCGCCGCACCCTAACCATCGCTACCACCTCGTTCCGATCTTAACTCAGAAACCACAAGAGGCGCGATCTTTGCAGATTGGCTGGTTTACCAACTTGCGAAGTAGCGTGGGGGAGAGTGCAGCGTCCCGCAAGATGACGGGCATGATTTGCGCAGCTAGACGGCGACTGCTCTGTCTGCGGCCCGCAAAGGGCTAATGCCTTATAAATTGTGGGCTACGTTGCACCGCTGCTCTCAGGGCTTTTTCTTGACTGGCGGCTTTTTTCCTCCGAGATTGGTGCCACCCTTGGTGCTGATCAGCGCCAAGAAATCCTTCGCGTTAAACGGGTACCGGCGAGTGGATTGTTCTCCGGTGGTACTCAAAGTGACGTCTACACGCCGATTATTGGCCAGGACCATCACATGCAGATTATCCAGCATTTTCTTCCTGTCGTCCGGAGTCAGGTCGGGATTCTGTGCAATCTGTTCCTTTATCTGGTCAGGAGTCAGTTGGTCCTCTTCGCCAAACGATCGCGTCTCAAGGTGATCCGCGGGAACGCCGTGTTCCACCAGAGAGTTTTCGGTGCGTTCTACGCGTCGCTGCGTCAAGGCCTTATTGTATTCCTCGGAGCCGCGGGGGTCCGCATGGCCACCGAGAATCAAGTGTGCATCTGGTTTGTATTTCAGATAATTTTTGAAGTCCTCGGCCAGGGTATTCAGGATCTCCGCCTGGCTGTCGAGCAGGCCACCCGTGGGATTCTCGGCGGTAGGCCGAGCCGTTTGAAAGTAAATACTATGGAGGGCAAGCTTGGCTTCCAACTCCTTGATCTCAGGAGCGGGAGCAGGCGGAAGAGGCGGAGGAGGCGGAGCTTCCACGTTCACCACCGTGGTGGCCGAGGCGGTGAGATTGCGGTCGTCGCTTACGTTGCAGGTGACCGTGATAGGGCCGGGTTGTGCGTCCTGTGAATTCAACGTCACGGTAGCATCTGCACCGGATACATTGCCCGCGGTCGCGCTGTAGCTGTATGTCAGCCTGCGACTATCGGGGCTGCTGGCGTTGCTGCGGATCGTGGCGGTGCCGCCTGTCCTTACAGTTCCCGGGTCTGACGAACATGCAATCACAGGCGGACGCGGCTGCTTCACATTGAACCTGGCCATGCAGGAGGCCACGCCATTTTTGCTGCCATCACTCAAATTTGCAATTACCTCGTAAGAGCCGGGCTGCAAACCTGTGGTGTCGACCTGCGTGGAGGCATCGCTCCCTGCAACTTTTACCCCGGTGCCATTCCAGTTGTATTTGACCGTACGCTTGGGATTGAAATTAGATCCACTGGCAGTCGCAGTCACAGGCTCGCCGGCAAAGACCTCGTTTGGCTGTGCCGAGCAAGCCGCGCTGGGTGGCATTGGAGGCGCTCCGCCACCGAACATAAAATTAAGGCCAGCCTGCAGTCTCACGCCTCGGATTTGAGTTTCCGGCCCGCCGGGGGGGACATACCGGTAATTCGAGTATACGTAGTCGGCCCGGATCAGACGTAGAGCAACGTGCCTGGACAGGTTGATATCCAGACCGCCGCCGAACATGAAGCCTAATTTGTCGACATCATGGAAGGCATCCGGCATAAGACGATGGTCACCCACTAACACCTCAAGAAATGGAGAAACATGCTTGCTGCGGAACGTAATCTTTGGGCCTATCGAGAGGTTGGAGAAAGCGGCGTCGTCAATTCTTTTGGCGAGCCCGGTTTCACGGCTGCCCCAATCGGTGCTGGTATCAAGGGTGAGTCCGAACCACCGATTGAAATCATAGGTAATACTTGCACCCGCGCCACGGGGGTTCGCTTCCAGACGGCTACTGATCGGGAACAATCCTAATGGCAGTTGGCCGTGCACATCCGCGTGGGGATAAAAGAAGGAGTATCCGCCGTAAAGCTCCACCTTGGGAGCAGGCTGGTCCTGAGCTGCGGCCAGGCTGGCAAACATGCACAGGACTGCAATCATTGCCGGCAGCATTGCTGGAATCCGACCAAGATGGCGCTTTGATTGAGATGACATGCGAATATTCCTCCAAAACTAACGTGAAATCCTGATCTTGCTTCCAGCCCGGCGGTTGGGGGGGGGGGGGGGGGGGGGGGGGGCGGGGGGGGAGGGAAGAAGAGCGGGGGGGGTTGGAGAGAAAAGAGGAAATATA
>VFSW01001090.1_pt1 | contig 40624 bp, 43 predicted proteins | sample 5358111 | NCBI WGS metagenome assembly VFSW01 (sample SAMN11554181, study PRJNA540505) | mine drainage metagenome | isolation source: sediment from site ElyBrook_90M | place: USA: Ely Copper Mine, Vershire, VT | collected 2017
CTGATAAATCGAGATTGCCGCGTCGCTCCGCTCCTCGCAATGACGGCACTGGGGACTTTTTACGAGATCATCATATTTCGGTTGAAGTAATATCCCGGCAGTAAGGATGAATGAATGAAAAAAATATTCGTACTTGATACCAATGTGCTGCTCCATGATCCCCGGGCGATCTTCTCCTTCGAGGACAACGACGTGACCATTCCGATCGTGGTGATCGAAGAGCTGGACAAGTTCAAAAAGGGCATCGACGAAATGGGCAGGAATGCGCGCCAGATCTCGCGGATCCTCGACGAGTTCCGCCAAAAAGGCAAGCTGTCCCAGGGAGTGCCGCTCGACGGCGGCGGCTGTTTGCGCGTTGAACTGAATCACCAGTCGCCGGAGCTTTTGCCGCCCGAGCTCGTTGCCACCAAGGCGGACAACCGCATTCTCGCCACTGCGCTGAACCTGAAGCACGACGACCTGCCGGTGGTCCTCGTGACCAAGGACACGAACCTGCGCATCAAGGCCGATGCCCTGGGGCTGAAAGCGGAGGATTACGAGTCGGACACCGTGACGCTCGACGAGCTCTACTCCGGGGAGACGGAATTATCGGTCGAGCCGGGCGTTATCGACGAGTTCTACGCCAAGGGGGAGTTTACGCCTGCCGGCGATTCCAAGCCCTATCCCAACGAGTTTGTATTGCTCAAGAACAGCGCCAACCCTTCACAGACCGCTCTGGCGCGGTATCAACAGCAGAAGAACGTCCTCGTTCCCATCGTGAACACCAAGCACGGGGTTTGGGGCATCAATTCCCGGAACAAGCAGCAGCAGTTCGCCCTTGACCTGCTGTTAAACGACGATATCCGCCTGGTGACCCTCGTGGGCAGGGCCGGTACGGGCAAGACGCTGTTGGCGCTCGCCGCAGGCCTGGATAAAACGATCGAAAGCAGGGCATTCCAGCGGCTTGTGGTCTCGCGCCCCGTCTTCCCGCTCGGCAAGGACATCGGGTTTCTGCCCGGCGACATCGAGGAAAAGCTCCGTCCCTGGATGCAGCCGATCCGGGACAACCTCGATTTTCTCATGGGGGCATCGACCATGTCCGGCCGCGCAAAAGGCAAGAAGGACCTGCAGGGACTTTTCGATCTCGGCATGATCGAGGTGGAGCCGCTCACCTATATCCGCGGCAGGAGCATGCCGAACCAGTATCTTATCGTGGACGAGGCCCAGAACCTGACGCCCCACGAGATCAAGACGATCATCACGCGGGCGGGCGAGGGCACCAAAGTCGTCCTGACCGGCGATCCCTATCAGATCGACAATCCCTATATCGACGCATCGAGCAACGGTCTTACCTTCGTCGTTGAACGGTTCAAGAACGAGCCTATCGCCGGCCACATTACGCTTGTGAAGGGCGAACGGTCCGACCTTGCGGAACTGGCGGCGACGTTGCTGTAAAGAGAGCTCTCTGCGTTCAACGTTCAGAGTTCGGAGTAAGAAAAAGTCGACGGCGCTCCGGACTGAAAATAAAAGCAGGCAAAAGGATATGCGAAAACATAAACAAGCGTACAACACTGTTTTTTTGATCGTAAGCTCGCTGGCCTCACTCTTTGTCCTGACCGAGATCGTCATGAATTCCTTCGGCAAGAGCATCTGTGTGAGCGAGGGGTGCAAAATGACCGCGCAAGCGGCGAGGTTCGGCGATATTTCCATCTATCTCATGGGGTTTGCCACGTTTCTGTTGCTGGCGGGTCTTTCCTCTCTGAGCCGCTCCGGCCGGAAGCCCGGGATCGAACGTGGCATCAATCTCATCCTGGTCGTCGCCCTGGCAGGCGAAGGGTTCTTCATGGGATATCTCGCGTTCAGAATACATACCCTTTGTGTTTTCTGCGTGACCATCTTCGGTTTCATGGTCATCCTCGGCACGCTCAGGTTGCTCTCAGGAGAGAAAGACCTCATCGCCGGTTTTGCGACCCTTGCGGTGGTGTTCATCATGCAGTATCTCGTCCTGCCGGCGGGCATTCCCGTGAACTTGCCTCCCCATGAACGGCTCATCCTGTTTTACAGCAAGGACTGCACGCACTGCGCGGAAGTCATCCGTGAATTGGATGAGAAAAAAATTACGGTCGCCCACGTGCCGGTGAATGAATACGTGGTTTTCCTGAAAAACATGGGCATCGAGAATGTCCCCACCCTCATGGTGAACGATCCCTATCAGAAAATTTTCCTCACCGGGAAGGAAGCTATTGACCGCTACCTGCTCGCCTGTACGACATCGACGGCCGGTCAGAACAGGGCGCGCCAAAAAGCGCGGGTGAAGAAGACCGCGCCTGTTTCCTCCGGGAGCGGCGCAACGACCGACATTTTCAACCAGCCCGGTTTTCTGACTGCGCCGACGCCATCGGCGGCTGACGAAGGCATGTGCAAGGAAGACGAAGTCTGCAAATGATCACCAGTCCATTTCGGGCAGACAGGTCTTCTGTTCCACCCTTGCCCGGGGAAAGGAAAGGTACCATGGGAAAAGTAAGGCTCACCGTTCAAAAACAGTTTTGTGCCGAATGCTCCCTTGCTTTGAGAAGATTTATAGGGAACCTGGATGGCGTGGATTCGATCGAAGTTGAAGATGGGAAGATCGATGTAACGTTTAACGATTCCAAGATAAGCGAAGACCGTGTGCGCACGATCTCGCGCGACAGCATGGAAAAACTGGGATATAAGCTTTTGGACGAAGAAGAAGGCTAGCTCTTCGCTGTTTGCATCCCCCGGGGAGAGGAGAGCCGCGGCATTTCTGCCCCAGCGAGAGGATCTCCTTGTACTTATTTGCAGTTATTTGTGGAAAAATTTCCCCTTCCTGTGGTAAGATAGCCCGTTATGGCGAAAATACTGGAAAAACGGCTCATCCGCCAGCCTGATGTTTTTTACTATAAAGTAGCAGCGCCCCTCATCTCTCAAAAAGCGCAGCCGGGACAATTCGTCATCATCCGGCTTCATGAAAAGGGGGAGCGAATTCCCCTTTCTCTCGCCGATATCAATCCCCGGGAAGGCACCATCAGTCTGATCGTCATGGCAGTCGGCAAGACTACGGCCGAGCTTGCCCGTTATCAGGCAGGTGAAGAGCTCCTCGATCTCTGCGGCCCCCTGGGCATGCCCACTCACGTTGATTGCGTCGGCAAAGTGGTCCTGGTCGGGGGAGGGTTCGGCGTGGCGCCGCTCTATCCCGTTGCGCGGGCCTTCAAGGCCGCGGGCAACGCGGTCACTGTGGTGATGGGTGCGCGGAGCAAGGACCTTCTGATCTACGAGCGTGAAATGCAGGGGGTTGCCGACAAGGTCTCTATCACGACCGACGACGGCAGCAGAGGCGTGAAGGGGATCGTGACCGCGGCTTTGAAGCAGGAAATCGAATCAAACGGCGCGGACCTGGTCATGACCGTCGGTCCTGCGATCATGATGAAGTTCGTGAGCGAAACCACGAGGCCCTTCGGCGTCAAGACCATGGTCAGCCTGAACCCGATCATGATCGACGGTACGGGCATGTGCGGCGGCTGCCGCGTGTCCGTGGCTGGAGTGACGAAGTTCGCCTGCCTGGACGGCCCGGAATTCGACGGACACGAGGTGGACTGGGACCAGCTCATGAACCGCCAAAAGACCTACAAGAACGAGGAAAAGGAATCCTTCGAAGCCTGGAAGCAGCGCCACGAAGGCATGCTCGGCAAAGAGAGGCAGCCAGTTTGTGAGTAACCAAGACAGCCGCAGCGAGGTCAACGCAGGCGGAGCGGCGAAACAACCAGCACAGATCATCCCGCACAAAACTCCCATTCCCGAACAAGACCCCCGGACCCGGCGCGCTAACTTCGAAGAGGTTTCGCTCGGCTATACGCTTGAGATGGCCCGGAAGGAAGCGGGCCGGTGCCTGAACTGCAAGGATCCGAAGTGCGTGGCCGGGTGTCCGGTCCATGTCCCGATCCCCCGGTTCATCCAGGCGATCAAGGCGGATGAGTTCGGCCGGGCTCTTGATATCATCAGAAGCGCCAATCTCCTGCCGGCGGTCTGCGGCCGCGTCTGCCCCCAGGAAAGCCAGTGTGAAATGCACTGCACCCTGGGGAAAAAATTCGAACCTGTTGCCATCGGACGGCTTGAACGGTTCACGGCCGACTGGACAGCCAAGCAGGAGCGGCTTGAAACCCCCGCGGCTCCCGTTCCCACGGGAAAGAGGGTCGCTGTCGTGGGCAGCGGTCCTGCCGGCCTGGCCTGCGCCTTTGATCTGACCAAGCTCGGACACCAGGTGACCGTGTACGAAGCTTTGCACGAGGCCGGCGGGGTCCTTGTTTACGGCATTCCCGAATTTCGCCTCCCGAAGAAGATCGTGGCCCGTGAGATCGGCGTCCTCAAGAAGATGGGCGTCGAGATCGTTACGAACGCCGTCGTGGGCAAGCTCATCAGCGTGGACGAGATCATGGACCAGTTTGACGCTTCATTCATCGGCACGGGCGCCGGGTTTCCCAAGTTCATGGAGATCGAAGGAGAGCATCTTTCGGGTGTGTATTCCGCCAACGAATTTTTGACGCGCATCAATCTCATGCGTGCGTATTCCTCTCCGGAATTTGATACACCGATCAGAAGGGGAGAGCGCGTAGCAATCGTGGGCGGCGGCAATGTGGCCATCGATGCCGCGAGAACGGCAGTGCGCCTGGGGGCCCGGGAAACGATCGTTATCTACCGCCGCTCCGAGACGGAAATGCCGGCCCGGAAAGAAGAGATCCACCACGCGAAAGAAGAAGGGGTCATGCTCGAATTCTTGACGACGCCGGTCCGGATCGTCGGCGAAAACGGTCATGCCGCCGCCGTCGAATGCATGCGCATGGAGCAGGGCGAACCCGATGCGTCGGGCCGCCGCCGCTCACATCCGAAAAAGGGGTCGGAGTTCTTGATCACGGCTGATACGGTGGTCATGGCCGTGGGGACGAACACGAATCCTTTGGTTGCCCGGAGCACGAAGGGCTTGAAGGTGAACGATCGGGGCTACATCATCGCCGACCAACATACCGGCGGCACGAGTCGTGCGGGCGTATATGCCGGGGGCGATATCGTGACCGGTTCCGCCACGGTGATTTCGGCGCTCGGCGCGGGCAGAAAGGCGGCACAGGCGATTCATCGCTATCTGACAGGAGCGCCGGAAATCGTTAGCCTGTAAACTTCTTGACACTCCATAGGTGATATGATAACTTACCGGCACTGTTTTTTATCGGGAGGGTGTGTTGGATAATCAAAAAGGAATTGTTGAAATTTTCGCGGAAAAAGTCTGGAAATTTTTTTCGTCAGTGAAACTTGCCGTCGTGCTGCTGATCATTCTTGCGATCGTTTCGGTCATCGGGACCGTCATTGCGCAGAACGAGGCGCCGGAGCGTTATCTCCGTGAGTACAGCCAGGCCACGGTCCGGATTTTCGATATGCTCGGGTTCTTCGATATGTACCACACGTGGTGGTTCGTGCTGCTCCTCTTTCTCTTTACGGCAAACCTGACGGTTTGCACCCTCGATCGCTTCCCTCATACCTGGAAACTGGTCACTGCGCCGCTCAAGCCCATTGATGACGACAGCCTCAAAGCCGTTCCGTTCAAAAAAGAAATGGTTTTCAGAGCAGGCGCGGACAAGGCGGAGGAACGGACCGTTGCCGCTCTGAAGGCGCGGGGATACCGTTATGTCGAATCCCGGGGCCCCGGCAGCGCCCAGTTCATGACGCAAAAGGGGATCTACAGCCGTTTTGGCGTGTATATCACCCATATCAGCATCCTTCTCATATTCGTGGGGGCGCTCATCGGTTCGTTCTTCGGGTTCAAGGCATTTTTGAACCTTCCCGAAGGATCGGCGTCCAAGGTCGTCTACCTCAGGAACGAGCCCATGTGGGACCAGCTCATGGCGGCGCTCGGCATAGCTGAAAGCCCGGTGATCAACGATCCGCAGGTGGGCGTTCCCGCCATGCCCCTCGGCTATTATGTGAGGTGCGACAACTTTGATGTCGACTACTATGTCGGCCCGTCGGGGATGCCGACAGGCATGCCGTCGGAGTACCACAGCACGCTCAGCATCTTCGATCTCGACGGTCAGAAGATCCTCGACAAACGGATCCGGGTGAATGACCCCCTCACCCATCACGGGATCACGTTCTACCAGTCCAGTTACGGCACTATCCCGGACAGCCGCGGAAAGGTTTTACTGAACATTCGCCTGAAAAGCGATGTGTCTTCGGCCGGTGAGACGATTGCCGTTGCCCCCGGGGCAACGGCCTACGTTCCGTCAATTGACCGGACGATCAAGGTACTGGGGTTCGCCCCGTACGGTATGCGGAACCCGGCCACGGGCGAAATCATGTTCTATCATACCGATAACGACGAGTACATCAACCCCACGGTTGAACTTGAAGTGTACCGCGGGCATGGCGGCGGCAAGCCGATCTACAAGACGGCGGTCATGAAAACAGACCCGGGCCAGCCGAATATGCCCGAGAATTACGTCATCACCTACCGGGGATACCCGGGGACGCGGTATACCGGCCTGCAAGTTACCAAGGACCCGGGAGTCTGGGTCGTGTATACCGGATTCATCATGCTCTGCATCGGACCGCTTATCGCCTTCTTCGGCTCTCATCGGAAATTGTGGGTGCGGATCCAGGACCGGCAGGGGCAGACAGTCGTTCTGGTGGCAGGGTCCGCCAACCGGAACCGGATCGGTTTTGAAAAAGAATTCAACAGGATCGTGGAAGAAATCGTAAAGTAAACGAATAGACGTAATTTTTACGGAGGAATAAAGAGATGGAAAGTTCGTTGCTCTTCAATATTGCGACATTGGCATATTTGGCCGCAATGGTGCTGTATATCAGCTATCTTGCGTTTCGGAAAAACGCGATCGGTCGGACCGCCACGGCAGTAACGCTCGCGGGGTTCGTCGTTCAGACCGCGGCCCTGCTGCTCCGGTGGCGAGAGTCCTACCAGATGGACATCGGGAGAGTGCCGCTCTCCAATCTTTACGAATCGCTGGTCTTCTTCACCTGGAGCACGGTGCTGATCTATCTCATCGTCGAGTTCAAATACAAGACCAAAGCCTTCGGCGCCTTCGTGATGCCGGTGGCGTTCCTTGCGCTTGCCTTCATCAATGTCGCAGGCATCAGCTCAGACATAACACCGCTGGTCCCGGCGCTGAAGAGCAACTGGCTTTTCTACCATGTGCTGATAAGCTTCCTGGGATATGCCGCGTTCGGGGTCGCCTTCGCCATCAGCATGATCTATCTGCTCATGAATATAGATGAGAAGGGTCCGGTTTCCAATCTTTTTGCCGGGCTGGGAGCGATTGTTGTCCTGGCGCCGATCGGATATTTCATGGCGAGCCAGGGTGACCGGATGAAGACCGCGTTCTGGCTCGGCCTCGGCGTGCTGGTTCTTGCCTGGTTCGTTTATTTGATCGTTGCAGGCGCACGGAACAAGTCGCAAGTCTTCCTCTTCTGGTCTTTTTGCATTACTCTCGCAATCGTTCTTTTGGTCGCCATGGGCATCGACTTCGTGTACCTGATCTCCATGAAGAACCTTGCTGCCGGAGAATCGTACAAACAGCATATGTTCGAATCGACATTCCTGAACAGCTCCACCCCGGTTACGATCGTCAGCTGGGCAGCGGTCCTTGCAGTGTTCTCTTTCATCTGGTCCAAGGGGTTGGGCCTCAGGGGGCTGCTGAAGCCGTACATTCCGGCGCAGGACCTTTTGGATGACGTAACGTATCGCATGATCGCGATCGGCTGGCCGCTGCTTACGGCCGGCATCATCACCGGAGCAGTCTGGGCCAACAGCGCCTGGGGCACCTATTGGAGCTGGGACCCGAAAGAGACCTGGTCGCTCATTACCTGGTTTGTGTATGCGATTTACCTGCATGCGCGTTACGTGCGGGGATGGAAAGGCGCCCAGATGGCGGTCATTTCCGCAGTGGGCTTCCTCGCCGTTATTTTTACCTATCTCGGCGTGAACCTCGTGCTTTCCGGTCTCCACTCCTATGGGGGCTTGAATTAGGGCTTCGCGAGGACTTTGAGCCGGCGTTTCCCCTTTTTTATACTATTCGTGATTATGTGCGCCGGTTTGCGATTGACCAAGCAAACCGGCGTTTTCTGTTTTTTTCCTCTTCTGCAGTCCCTCCTGCCCCATGAGTATCAGCAAGATTTCTTCAATACGCGGCCCTTTCCCGTGCTATAGTTAATACAAGAGCAGTTCAGGCTTGTTTAATACTAGCTTATCAGCGGAGGTGCTCCATGAGAGAAGTTACGTGCAGGAGCCTGGGACATGATTGCGGCTGGAAACAGGTTGCCAGGACCGAAGAACTATTGATGGATGTTGTGGCAATACATCTGCGGGACGTCCACGGCGTGCCTGCGTTGACCCAGGAAATGGTCGGTGCGATCAAGCAGGCCTTCAACAACGCAGAGCCCATCGAGGTTTCCACAGGAGACGCAGAACCGGGGCTTAAAGCGGCGTCATGCAAAGACCTCGGATTTGATTGCGGATTCAGATATATTGCGCAGACCGGCGAATTGATCGCCGACGGGATTGCCATGCATGCGAGAGAAGCCCACGGGATCATGGAATTTTCGCAGGAAATGGCCGCCAGGGTAAAAAGCATGGCACAGGACTGGAAGGGGTAAGGAACACAACAAGGGGACAGGGGACCAAGGCAAGCGCGTTAGCGTCGTATGCGCACGTTTACGCGCTTGTCTATGGAATAAATGGGATAGATTTTGAAATCTTTTACCCATGGTTGTACAACGTAGTAGTCCGCTTTGTGCCACATGAAGACCCATGGGGCGTCTTTAATGATTCGTTTTTCCGCCTTCCGGTAGAGCAGGTAACGTTGTCTTTCATCCATGGTGTGCTGGGCGGTTTCAATCAGGCGGTCCAGTTCGGGGTCGTTGCACCGCGTTCGATTGCCGCCGGAACCTGCGCTTGCTGAATCAAAAAGGGGAAAGAGGAAGTTTTCCGGGTCAGGATAGTCAGCATACCACGAGAGCCAGAAGGCGTCCGGTTCCCCTTCGTTGACAGCGTGCTTGAAAGCGCTCCAGTCAAGTTGTGTTATTTCCACCTTGAGCCCGACCTTTTCGAGATAGTTCTGGATGACCTCGACGATGTTAAGAACTTCCGGGTCAGCGGTAATATAGATCTTTATCGTTTTTCCTTCAGCGCCCGCTTCCTGGAGGAGTTCCTTTGCCTTCTGGGGGTCGTAGTCGTAGCCTTCCGCGACTTGGGGCCAGATTTTGCTCTTCCACAAACCGGGAGGTATCGGTCCCGAAGCGAGTGTCCCGCGCTTTTCCAGGATTGTGTCCAGGATGTGCCGGCGATCAATTGCGTAGTTCATGGCTCTCCGTACCCGGAGGTCGTCAAAAGGCGGCCGCGTGCAATTGAGCCCCAGATAATAGCTGTTGAGCCCCGTCTTTCCGTAAACAAGATCGCGCCAGGCGGGATCGGTAGTATAGCGATGGTACTCCGAGGCCGGGATCTGGAGTACGTCGAGCCTGCCGGTTTCAAATTCCAGTATTGCCGTGAGATCTTCGGGGATGATGCGGTAATAGATCCCGTTGAGCGTGGGTTTTCCTTCAAAGTAGTCCTCTCGCGCAGTAAGGACAACATGCTGGCCATGCTTCCATTCAGTGAGCAGGAACGGACCGCTGCCCATGGGATGGGTGCCGAAATCCTGGCCAAGCCGGTCGACTTCCTCTCGGGGTACGACATAAGCGGCAGGCATTGCCAAAAGCGAGAGGAACGGACCGAAGGGCTTCTCCAGTTTGAGTGTCAGAGTGTGGTCATTTACAACGGTTATGCCGGAGGCGCTTTGGGCCTTCCCGGAAATGACATCGCCCGCGCCTTCAATCTTGTCAAGGACCCAGGTGAGCGGGGCCTTGGTCTGCGGCATAAGCACGCGCTCGAAGGAATATTTGAAATCCTGGGCCGTGACCTTGCGGCCGTTGCTGAACCGTACGTCCCGCCGGAGATGGAAGGTGTAGGTCCTTTGGTCGTCCGAAAGTCTCCATGAGCGGGCGATGTCGGGTACGATGTCGAGGTTCTCGTTAAAGCGCACAAGACCGTTAAAGAGTTTCGCCGCAATGCCGCCGCCTATGACATCGGTGACCAAAGCCGGGTCGAGCGTGGTGGGGTTGCTGTTCAGCCTGAGGTAAAGGTAATTGGGGAGACGGCCATTGTCGGACCGGTGACAGCCTGCGGAAAATAACAAGACAAGGATAGTGACAAGAGCGAGAGAAGCAAACAGCGTCCTCGCGGCAGACGCCCTTGAGGTATTATGATTTACCTGAAGCGTTTGAAGCGTTGATGAATGCCGCGAACAGTTTTTTGGAATATCGATCATTAGGTGTTTTTTCCGGGTGCCATTGTACCCCTATCAGAAACTGCTTTGTCCTCGGTTCAAGGGCCTCGATTACTCTATCGTGTGCGACGGCGGAGAGATGGAGTCCGCGGCCGGGATTCTTTACGCTCTGATGGTGTGCGCTCCGTACGCGAATGCGGGAAGTCCCCATGATGCTCCAGAGCAAGGTCCCCTCAAAGATGTCGACATCATGAAAGACTTTTTCGCCCGTATGAGCGGAGCCGTGCTGGATCGGATGCGGAAGCTGCCGGGAGATGTCCTGGTACAATTTTCCGCCGAGAGCGACGTTCACCAGTTGGGCGCCGTGGCAAATGGCCAAAATCGGTTTTTTTGCCTTGGTCGCAGCTTTGAACAGGTCTATTTCGAAGCGGGTGCGCTCTTCCGGAGAAATCGTCATGTGCGCGTTGACCAGGGGTTTCTCCTTGTAAAACTGAGGGTGGAGGTCGTCGCCACCGGTGAACAAGAACCCGTCAAGGTGTTTCACGAGATCGGCGATTGAGTCGTTGATCCCGAGAACCGGCACCGGGAGGCCGCCGGCCTTCAAAACCGCTTTCCCGTAGTCCTGATCCAGGATGTTCATGTTCCTGGCAGGCTGTACCTCCAGGTTCATCGTAATGCCGATTAATGGTTTCATACCCACACCTCCGGAGTCTGCGTAAGTGGTGCTCGCAGTTTCATGTATAACATATTCCCGGGAGGTTGTCAGTGTGAGATTATAATTTGAGATTTATTGTTCAAAAATTACAATTTCCCATTACCTATTCTTACGATTTTGCGTATAAAACCGGAGGCCGTCAGCTCCCCATGACTATTTCATCAACAATTCCAGCACCGCCTTCTGCGTATGCAGCCGGTTTTCCGCCTGGTCCCAGACGACCGACTGCGGCCCATCGATGACGTCGGCAGCGATTTCCTCTCCCCGGTGGGCGGGAAGGCAGTGCATCACGATCGCTTTCGCATCGGCGGTTTTCATGAGTTTCGCGTCTACCTCGTATCCCTGGAAAGCCCTCACGCGGACGGCGTGTTCCGCCTCCTGGCCCATGCTCGCCCAGACGTCGGTATACACCACATCGGCGTCCTGCGTCGCCTTGGCGGGGTCGTTCACAATGCGGAGGACCGATCCTGTCCGGACGGTTTCCTGCCGGGCTTCGCGCATAACTCCTGCGTCGGGTTCGTACCCGTGAGGGCAGCCGATGGAAATATGCATCCCGGTCCTGACGCAGGCTTCAATGAGCGAATTTGCCATGTTGTTCCCATCGCCGATGTAGGCCAGTTTGAGTCCTTTTAACTTCCCCTTCTTTTCACGGATCGTGAAGAGGTCGGCGAGGACCTGGCAGGGGTGGTGGAGATCGGTCAGTCCGTTGATTACCGGGATCGTTGCGTGGCGCGCAAGTTCTTCGATGGTTGACTGGGCAAACGTCCGGATCATGATTCCGTCCAGATACCGGGAAAGCACGCGCGCTGTGTCCGCGACGGGTTCCCCGCGGCCGATCTGAAGATCGTCCGAGGAGAGGAAAAGGGCATGGCCGCCGAGCTGGTACATGCCGACCTCGAAGGACACTCTTGTTCTCGTAGACGACTTTTCAAAGATCATGCCGAGTGTTTTCCCCTTCAGGGTCGCATGGGCTTTCCCCTGATGCTGCAGTTTTTTCAGAGCAGCGGAGCGCTCGATGATCTTCTCGATGTCTTTCTGCGATAGGTCGGATATGGCAAGCAGATCTTTTTTCATGTATTCTCCGGAAAAGGCTTAAGTTATCAGCTCATAGGTCATAGGTCGTGGTTCAATGCTGTTACGATCAGCCATGAGCCGTCAGCCATGAGCTTTGTTACCGCTTCGCAAATATTCCGTCGAGCGTTCCGAGAAGCTTATCGATCTCTTCTTCAGAGATGATGAGCGGCGGCATGAACCTGAGCACGGTATCCATGGTGCAGTTGATCAGCAGGCCTTCCTTGAGGCAGGACGTAACGATGTCCTTGCCGGGGAAATCCAGCTCCATGCCGATGAGCAGGCCCTTGCCCCGCACGTCCTTGACGAAGGGGTAGTTCTTTTTGAGGCTGTCCAGGCCTTGGAGAAAATGCCGTCCGAGCAGTTCCACTGCCGGAACGATGATGTCGTCTTCGATCAGCGTTTCGAACGAGGCCAGCGCCGCTGCGCAAGCCAGGGGATTGCCGCCGAAGGTTGAACCGTGCGACCCGGGCGTAAGCGCCTGGGCGGCCTTATCGGTTGCCAGGAGCGCGCCGATGGGCATGCCGGCCCCGAGCCCTTTTGCCAGCGCTGCAACGTCAGGGAGGACGCCCTCATGTTCGTAGGCATAGAGTTTCCCGGTCCGGCCCATGCCGGTCTGGATTTCGTCGAGCATGAGGAGGAGCTTGTTGCGGTCGCAGATTTCCCGGAGTTTCTTCAGGTACCCGGCCGACGGTACGTTCACCCCGCCTTCGCCCTGGATGGGCTCCACGAGCACGGCGCAGGTATGTTCATTCACTGCCGCCTCGACGGCCTTGATGTCATTGAAAGGAACGTATCGAAAGCCCGGGACGATTGGTTCAAAACCCTTGTGGAACCTTTCCTGGGCCGTAGCGGTTAGTGCCCCCAGGGTCCGCCCATGAAACGATCCCCGCATGGTGATGATCTCGTACCGGTCCTCTTTCAGGACCTCCCGGCCATAGCGCCTCGCAAGCTTGATCGCCGCTTCGATCGCCTCGGTGCCAGAATTGCAGAAGAACGCCTTGTCCGCAAAGGAATGGGTGACGAGCGCCTTTGCGAGATTAATCTGCGGCTCGTTGTGATAATGGTTCGACACGTGCATCAGCCGCTGGGCCTGCTTCTGGAGCGCCACGACCACCCGCGGATGGCAGTGACCGAGGTTGTTTACCGCGACGCCGGAGACAAAGTCGATATACTCTCTCCCGTCGGAGTCGAAGACCCTGGTCCCCCTGCCCTTGACGAGCACGAGCGGCTGCCGGCCGTAGGTATTCATGATGTATTTTTGAGAGTCCGCAAGGATGTCGTTTGTAATCATAGATTGGAAAGTAACATACTCAGATTGAAAAATCAAACAGAAATTCAACGATTTGAACTTTAGGCGCCGAACCCTGCACACTATACCCGGTCCTTAGCTCGAGGCTGAAGGCTGCGCCGATCTTAGCAAGGCCGCTCATCGGATATAGCCCGTGCCCAGGTAAAAGATGACGGCTGCGCGGATGGAGTAGCGCTGCATGCCCCAGTCATCGGGGAGCGGCTGAAAGGGGGCCGCGGCGCGGATCGCGCGGACTGCCTCGTCATCGAGGATCTTGTACCCCGACGATCTCAGGACCTCCACCCCGCCGAGGGCGCCGTCTTTCAGAATGTCGAATTTGATGAAGAGACTTCCCTGATAGCCGGAGATGGCCGCGAGATCAGGGTATTTGAGAACGCTTTCGACCTTGATTTTGAGCCAGCGGTTGTAGGACATGAACTTGAACTCGTCCGTATCGAGCGTGACCGAGTCGTCGCCCGGACTTTTTTCCGGCATGCCTTTGCGGGCAAGTTCATCGATGTCGTTTTGGGTCAGGAACGGGAGCGGCCCGGTTTGCTTCTGCGACAGGGGTGTCGTCGCTTTTCCCGCAGCCTTCCCCTGCTCAGCTCCCTCGGGAATGCCCGTTCGAGGTATGCGCCCGCTCTTGGGAAGATTTATATTATCCTTGCCATTTCCGGTAATATAATCAGGTCCTGGAACGGGATTGGGAGGTAATGTATTAGGAACAAAACGTTTTGGAATATAAGGCGCCGGTCGCCGCACCGGCGGCAGCTGCCTGGTTTCCTGCTGCGGCAGGTTCACGATCCTGACGGGCGTGAATACCGGGATCTCCGTCAGCGACGGCTTGAAAAGAAACACCACGGCGGCGATGACCAGCGCATGGAGTGCGAGGGAAGCAATAAGAAACTTCGTGAAGTGTGAGCGAGGAGGCATGAGTGTTGATTAAAAAAAATTGGACACGGATTCTCTCTGAAAAGGCGGATTGCTGACTTGCGGCCTGCATTTTAATCCGGATTTCCAGATTGCATCTGTGCCCAACTATCTTCCTTATTTTATCGGCGTATTACCGTTCCTTTGGTCCGCACAAAACGGGGTCGAACTGTGGTCATATGAATCTTTGCATCCTGTCCGAAACTTCCCGGAGCAGTTTCAGGATCGCCTCGGCCTTGTCCGGTGTCAGGCTGCCCAGGCCGCAGGACGGCGTGATGAGGCATTGGCGGAGGATGATTTCCCGGGCGATTCCCTGGGATTCCAGCCGCTTCATGCCTGCTTCGAGCTTCGAAAGGAGCATATCCGCCGTCTCGTTTCCCGTGTACGCGCCCGCGGGTACGACCCCCCAGGCGAGTGCTCCGCCGCGGCCGAGAAACTTCCTGATGTCTTCGGGATAGAGCATCACCTTGTCCATGTACCCGAAGGCGTCAAAGTTGATGATATCGATCCTCGTGTCGAACAGCATGGGCCAGTCCGCGTTTCCGCAGCAGTGGATGCCGGCGATCCCGCCCAGTTCATGGATCGTGTCGATGATTTCGTTCAACTTGTCGGCCACGACCTCGGAAGAGACCGAGGAGAAGGCCGAGCCGAGCGATTCCATGGCTGGTTCGTCGATGAAGATGATAACGGGCTTGTTGAACGGTTTCAACTGCTCAAGCTGCCATGCTGCTTTCATGGCAAGGCCCTTGACCACGGCATCGAACAGCACTTCGTTATGGACGATGTCCCTGCCGGCCTCATCTTTGAAGGAGATCCCGGCGGTAAGCGGACCGGTGATGTGGCCTTTCAGGAACCGCGTGCCCGCAGGAAGCCCTTTCCTGAGCGCGCGGAGAAAGGCATAGAATCCAGCGGCATATTCTTCGGAGATCCTGAAGAAGTTGTAGTCCTTCTCTATATACCGCCCGAAGAATTTTTCCAGTTCCGGGGTCAGGTCCTTCGAAGTGTCGAAATAAAAGCGTTTTTTCGCAGAATCGAGCCTGAGGCCGGGCAGGGATTCACTGTACTGGCCGTCCATGTGCTCGCGGAAGTCGCGCTGCGGAAGCTGGGGCCAGATCGGCGCTTCGGTAAGATACTGGAGCGACAGGCCCACGGCTTTGTCCGCGTCGACGGTCGGCAGGCTGCCGATGCCCGTTGGAATGCAATTGAAGCTCTGCGTCATGGTGGAAACCCTTTCGAAGGAGCAAAATGACTATCTTTGATTATATAGTCAACAGCCGGAAAAAACAACTTAAAATAATATATTCGCGGCTATCTGAACATGCACGAGTCTTGACGTCATTTCGAAATCTATTAATGCTGCCTGCAGGTTGACAGGCGGAAGCGGCAAAAGCCTTTCAACTTTCATCTTTACAGGATAGGAGAGAACCGGTAATATGGAGACCATGAAATACGGAACGAAAGCAATCAAACAAGCCAAACTTGAGCTGTGGCCCAATCCCAATCCCGATCGTGATTACCTTATCGACATCTCATTTTCGGAATTCACCTGCCTCTGCCCGCGGTCGGGCTATCCCGACTTCGCGACGATCAAGATCACCTATAGGCCGGACAAAAAAGTCGTGGAACTCAAGGCCCTGAAGCTCTATCTGAACAGTTTCCGGGACCGGAGCATTTCTCACGAGGCCGTGACCAACCTCATTTTTGACACCCTTGTAAAGAATCTCAAACCGCGCGCCATGGAAGTTGTGGGGGATTTCAACGTACGCGGCAACGTGAAGACCGTCATCCGTGTTGCCATGTAGCGCGCGAACCGATGAGGTGCTATCCCTTCTTGAATTCAGAATTATATTTTCCCAATCAGCGCCTGACCGGTCGAAAATCTTCGAATTGCCGATCCTAAAATACAGCGTTGTTCTTCTCCGGCGAGAGGAGGGACGCAGGGAAAGAGCGTTATCTGTTGAAATATCTTGACTATTTCATAGCGCCATGTTATCAATGCAATGTTGTAGTGCGCTCAATATCGCGGGGGCCGTTCATGAGGTTTTTGGCCGAGCGCGGACTATGATTGTGATAATGTAAAGCGAGCCGACCGTATCGGCTGCACAGTTAACGGCTAACGGCAACACCCTGCTCTTGCTTGTGACCGCGATTTGGCAACAACAGACTACGAAAACGCCGGTGTAAGCACGGTCGCCGCGATCCAGAGGAGAATCCCATGTTCGGTCTCGGAATAGGTGAGTTACTCGTCATCTTCGTCATAGCCCTTGTTGTCTTCGGCCCCAAAAAACTTCCCGAGATAGGCCGTTCCGTGGGCCGCGCCATGGCCGAGTTCAAAAAAGCATCGCAGGAATTTCAGGACTCCATGCGGGAAGAAATGAAGGAAGTGGAAAAGACGGCGCAGCTCGACGAGATCAAGAAACTCGGCAACATCCAACTTCCGGAGTACGAAGAACCGAAAGCCGGGCAGCCGGCAGAACCGCAGCAGGAAGCGCAAAAAGCCGAACACCAGCCGGACCAGCACAAGAGCGAGGAGAACAAGGGGAATGCCTGAAGAAGATCTAAGGATGTCGTTCTGGGGACATCTGGAGGAACTGAGAAAAAGGATCGTTCGCTCCGTTATTTGGATCGCCATCGGCTTCGGCGTGTGCTTTAACTTTTCCGAGAACATCCTGAGCGCGCTTCTGTGGCCGATGAACACGAAGGTGACGCTGAAAAGCACCTTTCCCTTTTATTCCGCCGTCCCGAACGCGGTCCCGCAAAAATTGCATTACACCACGCTGATAGAGCCTTTCTGGTCGAACTTAAAGATCGGGCTCATCGCAGGAATCATGCTCGTATTTCCCTTCGTCATGTGGGAGCTTTGGAAATTTTTTTCACCGGCCTTGCATCTGAAAGAGCGCCGGTATATCGGATACTTCGTTATGTTTTCCACCTTGTTCTTTGCCGCCGGGGTCCTCTTTTGTTTTTTTGTGCTGCTGCCGGTCGCGGTTCCCTTTCTGTTGACCTATAAGACCGAGAACCTGATCGCGATCCTCAGGATCGGCGATTATATCGATTTCGTCCTGAAGTTCCTCCTGGCGAGCGGGATTGTTTTCGAGCTTCCTCTCATCATTGTTCTGTTGAGCCGCATGGGCATCGTGAGCCCCGCTGTCCTGTCGAAGTACCGGAAGTTCGCTTTTCTCGGCGCCTTTATTCTCGGCGCGATCCTGACGCCTACCCCGGACGTATTTAACCAGACGATCCTCTCCCTCCCGATCTACCTGCTGTACGAACTCGGCATCCTCTTCGCGCGGGTATTCGGCAGGCCGAAAAAACCGTCTGCGGATCTGATGGAAACATAATAAGAACCGGCGACGGTGGGGGATTGGGAATGAAGAGATGATCGTTATTTCCTTCGTGGCCGCAGCCTCGAACAGCGGCAAGACCACGCTGATTGAGAAGGTCGTTGGTCTCCTCAAGACGCGAGGCTTGCAGGTAGCCGTGGTGAAGCATGCGTCTGCCGGTTTCGACCTCGACAAACCCGGCAAGGATTCCTGGCGTTTTGGGCAGGCTGGCGCGGACACGGTGGTGCTCGTGGGCCCCGATAAGATGGCGATCATGAGGAAGATCAAGCAGGAGCCCTCCCAGGAGGAACTCATCCGGGCAGTTGGAGACGCCGATATCATTATCCATGAAGGATTCAAGAAAAGTGCGATGAAGATGATCGAGGTCTTCCGCTCCGGCGCTTCGGGGGACCGGCCCCTCTGCATGGACGATCCTTCGCCCTTCCTTGCCCTGGTGAGCGACAGGCCGTTTCCTGTTTCCCTCCCTTGCTTTGATTTGAACGACGCCGAAGGAATCGCAGATTTTCTGGTAAAAAATGCTGCTTTCCATCAGCAATGAGAGGGGAAAAAATGCGCCGGAATTTTTATCAGAAATTTTGATGAAAATATGAGATTTATTTATAGAAAATCTATCGTTAGCATTTTTTTTTCATTGACATTCCCCCTGGTTTTCCATATTTTATGTGCAACATATTGTGCACCTCAAGGCAGCCCTCTGCGGGTAAGGAGCAATTATGTCCGGAGCTAGATCGAAAAAGCTGTTTGCGGAAGCGAAAAAACATATTCCCGGCGGTGTGAACAGTCCTGTCAGGGCGTTTCGCTCGGTGGGTGGAGAGCCGCTTTTCATCAAGAAGGCCAAAGGATCGAAGATCTATGATGCCGACGGAAAGATGTACATCGATTATGTTCTTTCCTGGGGGCCCATGATCCTCGGGCATGCTCATCCGCGCGTGACCGCAGCGCTCAAGAAGGCCATTGCGAACGGCACGAGTTTCGGCGCCCCTACGGAGATCGAGATCACGCTCGCCAGGATGGTGAAAAAGGCGTTCCCGTCCATCGAAATGGTGCGTATGGTGAGCTCCGGCACCGAGGCGACTATGAGTGCCATCCGGGTCGCCCGGGGATACACCCGGCGGGACAAAATCGTCAAGTTTGAGGGCGGCTATCACGGACACGGCGACAGCCTGCTCGTAAAAGCGGGGAGCGGCGTAGCAACCTTCGGGCTGCCGGACAGCCCGGGCGTTCCGGCTGACCTGGCGAAGCTCACGATCACGATCCCGTACAATGACCTCGAAGCCATCAAAAATATGGCGTCCCGGGAAGGGGAGCAGATTGCATGCATTATCGTCGAGCCCGTTGCAGGAAACATGGGGTGCGTGCCTCCCGAACCGGGATTTCTCGAAGGCTTGAGGCGGGTCTGCGACCAGTACGGCATCATCCTCATCTTCGATGAGGTGATGACCGGGTTCCGCGTGGCCTACGGCGGCGCCCAGCAGCTCTACCAGATCAAACCGGACATGACCTGCCTCGGCAAGGTGATCGGCGGCGGGTTGCCGGTAGGGGCCTTCGGCGGCAAGCGCGACATCATGGAGAACGTTGCCCCCATCGGTCCGATCTATCAGGCCGGAACACTCTCAGGAAATCCGCTTGCTATGACCGCCGGTATCGAGACGTTGAAACTCCTGTCCAAACCCGGCGTGTACAAGACGCTTGAAAAAAGCTCGGCTGATCTGGAAAAGGGACTGCGGGCAGCGGTTCAGGAGGCGGGCATCCCGACGACGTTTAACCGCGTGGGCTCCATGTTCACCGCCTTTTTTACGGACCAGAAAGTGAAGGATTTTGCCGGCGCGAAAACAGCCGATACCGCGCGGTTCGGCAAATTCTTCCTGTCCATGCTCAAGAACGGCGTGAATCTTGCGCCGTCTCAGTTCGAGGCTGCGTTTATGTCCCTGGCTCATACCAGGGCGGACATCAACAAGACCATCGACGCGGCGAGAAAGAGCCTGAAAGGCCTTTAAGATTTTTTTGCCGCGCCCTGCACTCGTTTATGGCCGCGTTTTCGCAAGAGCGGGCCACGCCATTGTATGGCCTGTATTCGCGCAGAAAGCGCTCATAAACACGGGCCACAGGCTCGTTATCGCCGGGTGCCGGCAGAGATCGCGGAGGCTGCAGAGGAATAGGCAGTTGTAATTTCGGGGCTCAGGATTCAATTTCGCGCTCTTCCGCACTCAGCGGCATGCTGTATGGGGAGCGCATTTTTATGGAAGAAAAAGACCGTAGGCTCATGCGCATGCTCGGCGTGCTGAGCACCGTGGGACTTACCCTGGTGTTTGCGACGGTTATCGGTCTTTTTATCGGCCTCAAACTGGACAAATGGCTCGGCACGTCTCCCTGGTTTACCGTGGTCTTTGTCCTGTTCGGCATTATTGCAGGTTTTCGGAACCTTTTCGCGTACGCCAGGCGGAGCCAGAAAACGCTCGACGAAGAAGAAAAAGAAGACAAAAAAGAGCATGACTGACGAAGCGCAAATACGACGCCAGGCAATAGCGGCGATCATCAAGGGAGTGACCAGGAAAACGGCGATGGCCGTTCTTGTCGTTGCGTCAGCCGCACTGGTGTTTTCGCTTTTTCGGCAGGGGCAAGAACGCTGGTGGTTCGTACCGGGAAGCATCATCTTCGGCGGCGTGCTCGGCTTGCTGAACTTCCGGTGGCTCGCGGTCGCCGTGGAACGAGTGTACCTGAGGAAGGGCGCAACGCCCGGCCTTTCGAATCTGGCCGCGGTGATTATCAGCGTCCTTAAACTTTCGATCATATTTATCATTCTCTTTGTTGTCTTGAAATGGCACCTTGTTCATATTTTCGGTCTGGTCGGAGGTCTTTCGCTCTCTTTCCTGGCCATAGTTTGGGAAGGAGCGACGCTGATGAAACAGACATTGTGACACGAACGATAGTTATACCCTGCACCGCCTTTACCGGCATGTGAAAGAATATAAGAGAGGAGTCAATGTCATGAAGAATCATGTTTTTAGACCGCTGTTCGTGGTCCTTGGTATCGTCGTTCTGATATTACTGGCCAGAATAGTGATCGTCCCCAAGGATTTCGGCATACATGCGCGTGGGTACATGTACGGCTGGCATCGCAAGGGAAATGAGGAGGACTGGAAAAACTTCAAGGTAAAGTATCAAGGAAAAGAGTATTGCAAGGATTGTCACAGCGACAAGTACGACAGCATCAATAAGACGCCGCACAGGATCATTCAGTGCGAAAATTGCCACGGCCCGGCAATCGACCATCCTTCGGATCCGCCGAAGCTCACCATCGACAGGAGCAGGGCGCTCTGTCTCCGGTGTCATTTCCCACTCCCCTATCCCTCGAGCGGGCGGGCAAATATCAGGAGTATCGATCCGGAGCAACACAATCCTGGTATGGAATGTTGCACCTGTCATAATCCGCACAACCCGATGGAGGGCCTGAGATGATAACGAGAAGGGATTTCTTCAAAAAAACGGCGCTGAGTATCGCAGGGGCGGCGATACCCTTGGCAGCCCTGGAAATTGTCGACCCCAAAAAACTGTTTGCCGAGGTAGCGGCTGAAACGACATCGACGAGATGGGTGTTTCTCGTCGATACCTACAAATGCGTCGGGTGCGGGTTGTGCGTGAAGGCGTGTAAACTCGAGAACGAGGTCCCGTATGACGCCAATGTCAGCCGGACGTGGGTCGAGCGGTATGTGCTGACTAAAAAGGGACATGTGTACGCGGATTCTCCGAAGGCCGCGCGCGACGGTTTTACGACCGCCAAAATCGACCTCAACGCGGACGGCCTCAAGGACATCAGCGGCGAAGGAATCGAGAAGGCTTTCTTTGTTCCGAAGCTCTGCAACCAGTGCGAGAACCCGCCGTGCGTCCAGGTCTGCCCCGTCGGCGCAACCTACCAGACGGCTGACGGCGTCGTGCTCGTCGACCGTACCTGGTGTATCGGCTGCGGGTACTGCATCATGGGGTGCCCCTACGGCGCTCGCTTCTTCCACCCGGTGTATCACACGGCGGAGAAATGCACCTTCTGCTACCACCGGATTTCAAAGGGTCTGAAGACCGCCTGCGTGCAGGCGTGTCCTTTCGGGGCCCGGCAGATCGGCAATATCAAGGACCCGAACGATCCGGTCACGCAGATCATCAAGACGCAGCGGGTTGGGGTGCTGAAAAGCGAGTACGGCACGAAACCGCAGGTTTATTATATCGGGTTGGATGAGGAGGTGAGGTAGCCATGGTAGTACACGGAGAACTTTGGACTGTTAAGGAATTGTTCGTTTTACCCAATGAGTACATCTACTGGAGCATACAGATCGTGATGTACCCTTTTATGACCGGTCTGGTCGCGGGGGCGTTCGTGCTTTCGTCCCTCTACCACGTTTTCGGGATTCAGAAGCTCAGGGACATAGCCCGCTTTGCGCTGGTGTTTTCCTTCGCCCTTCTGTTTGCCGCTCCGATGCCGATCGTGTTGCACCTGCAGCACCCCTTCCGGGGCATCAATGTGTTCATGACCCCGCATTTCACCTCCGCCATCGCAGCGTTCGGCATCGTGTTCTTTTCGTACGGGGCCATCGTGGCCTCCGAACTCTGGTTCCTCTACCGGAAACACTTCGTCGAGATGGCGCTGAAACTCAGGGAGAAGCAGGACAAGACGATGATGGAGTGGCTCTTCTATCTCGTCTATTGCACGCTGACTCTCGGCGTCTATGACATCAGCGAGGAATCGCTGCACCGCGATGAAAAGGCGATCAAGGTCCTCGCCAGCATCGGCATTCCCGTTGCCTGCTTCCTGCACGGTTATGCCGGGTTCATCTTCGGTTCGGTCAAGGCGAACGCGCTCTGGATGACCCCGCTTATGCCGGTCATTTTCATCATGTCCGCGGTCGTGTCGGGCATCGCACTGTGCATGCTCACTTATATCGTTACGATGGAGATAAAAAAATATTTGGCCCACCGCAAGAGAGCGGCTTTGGGCACCTTCCATTCGGAGCAGGAGATCAAGAGCGTGGAAATCCACGTCATTCAGATGACGGCGAAATACCTCCTCGCGTTCATGGTGGCGGCTATCAGCCTCGAACTTCTGGACATCATCTTCCGCGGTTACACGGCCCTCAAGTCCTGGGACATCCTGAGGAGCGTCATCTATCAGCGCGACTTCGTTTCCATTTTCGTGATGCAGTACACGATCGGAAACCTTCTCCCGCTCATCCTGTTCCTGCTTCCCGGTCTGACCATCAGGCGCACGGTGATCGGCACCATCCTGGTGCTCTTCGGCGTTTTCATGATGCGGTGGAACGTGGTGATCGGCGGCCAGGCATTCTCATTGACCTTTGCCGGGTTTATGCATTATCATATGCCGATCATCCCGGTGCACCTTGAACAGATCCCGCAGGGGATCTCCGCCTGGATAAAGACCGGCGTGATTCCGGAAACATTGATGGAGACGTGGGATACCTTTAAAGAGGGACTCTTCGGCGCACTCGGCATTTTCATCATGCCGTTCGTTCTGTTCTGGATCTTCAGTCATTTCTTCCCGATATTCCAGGAGGAAGAAACTCATTAATCTCACTTGTGCTGCCTCCCGGGAGAAGCATCTCCCGGGAGTATTTTCCCCGCTAAAACCGTTTCTCCTTCGATCATTGCCGCAGCAACCTCCTGTCTATTAATCTCCTGCAATGCTTTAAGCTATTTATCTATTTATTTTTGCGGCAGTCATTCATCGTCATGCAGCAATTCATTTGGGAAAGACCGGATTCCGTGTCAAGCTTGGAATGACACGGGGACTTATGAGGCAGTAGACAAAAGAAGCAGCCAGCCGCAGATGAACACGGGCGATTCAAAAAGTTAAGTCAAAAATGTAATCGCCAGGGGCTAATTGATTTTCGGGAAGGGAAAATATTCCGCAGCCCGGTGGAACTGCGCCGAACTGCGGTTGGAATGCCAATACTTCAGATCGACGTGTAGTGACTTGGGGCAAGAGCAGTTGATCCTGACGGGACGAGCCGTTCGCATGACTTAGTGTCCTGCATGGGAACCCGCCGTGCGATATCTTTCCTTATCCTTCGTCTCGAAACGGAGCTTTCCGGTATAAATCGGCACGGCAAACTTGAGCAGCAGGGTGTATAGGAGCGCCCCGCAGGCCCAGATACCCATCGTGACGAGTATCTCCGATCTCGTTGGGGAGTACTCGTAAATTTCACCGAGGGCGTCGGGAACGAAACCGGGGACCACCAGTCCCATGCCCTTTTCAATGTACACGCCCATGATGACGAGGACGCATCCGATATTGAGCGTGGTAAAGTTCTCTCTGGTTTTCGGAAAGAGAAAGAGGAAGAACGCCGTAATGTTCATGAGAGTTGCGGCCCACATCCAGGGCACGAGGCTGGTCTTTCCATGAAGGCCGAAGTACAGATACCGAATGGAATAGCTGTCAACGCCGCCCGAATAAAATTCCTTGAAGGCCTCTGCGCCCAAAAGAAAGAGGTTGATTGCCATGGCATAGGCGATCAATTCGGCAATTTTAAAGATTGCCCTGTTGTCAATATCCACCTCCGACCTTTTTCTGATGATCTGGAACAGGATCAGCATGATGGCAGGCCCGGAACAAAAAGCGGAAGCAAGAAAGCGGGGGGCCAGGATTGAGGCGTTCCAGAACGGCCGTGCTGACAGCCCATTGTAGAGGAACGCCGTCACGGTATGAATGCTCACGGCCCAGGGGATCGAGAGAATGATCAAAGGTCCGATCACGGACATGCTGTATTCCTTTCCGATCGACAGCCGGTAGAGGACATAAAAAGCAATGATTCCGTTGATGGCGAGATAGCCGTTCAGCACGACCACGTCCCAGGCCAGGAGTGAGGCAGGGAAATGCATGGCCCCGATGAAGGGCAGAATATGCCAGACGCGCATTGGCTGACCCATATCGACCAGAATGAACAGGATACACATCGTGATCGCGGTTACGGCGAGCAACTCGCCGAAGAGCACGATTTCCTTGATCGGCTTGAAGTTATAAAGATAGGCCGGGACGACCAGGAGCACCGCTGCGGCGGCCACGCCGACAAGGAACGTGAAGTTCGAGATGAACAGGCCCCAGGAGACCTGGTCCCGCATCGCCGTCGTTATCAGTCCGCGGTTGAACTGGTCCGTATATGCGCTGAGTCCGAGGAGAATGAAGAAGGAGAGGAACGCCACCCAGAGATAATAGGCCCGGTTGCCGATGAAGATCTGACGAAAAGCGATGAAAAAGTTTTTGATCAAAGTGCCCATGAGGGAGCCTCCTACGTGCCGTATGCAAAGAAATAATAGAACTTCGGATTGGTGTTCAGGTCTTCCTTAAGTCGGAACACCCTCTTGTGCTCTATGGCGTAGCGAATTTCGCTGTTGGGATCGAGGAGGTTGCCGAATTTCCGCGCGCCGACCGGGCAGGCCTCCACGCATGCCGGGTACAGCCCCTTGCGGGTCCGTTGAATGCAGAACGTGCACTTCTCGACCACTCCCTTGTAGCGCGGGCGGTTCCCGAGATAGTGCGTCTCTGGATTGAGCTCCTCGGGCTTGCGGCCCGGTTCGGCCCAGTTGAAGTGGCGGGCGCCGTAGGGGCAGGCAGCCATACAGTAGCGGCAGCCGATGCACCAGTTATAGTCCACGACCACGATCCCGTCCGGCTCCTTCCAGGTGGCCTGCGTGGGGCAGGCGCGGACGCAGGGAGGGTTCTCGCATTGCTGGCACTGCACCGGCATCGTGAAATAGCCTTCTTCCGGGACGAGCTCCGGATTGTAGTATCTATCGGAATTTTCGAGGTCCACCCACTTCTCGCCCTTTTTAAAGCGGAGAACGGAGATCCATTGGATCTGCGGGTCCTTGGACTGGTTGTTCTCCTTGACGCACGCGTATACGCACCGCCTGCAGCCGATGCACCGGGAGAGATCAAGCCCGTAGCCGAAGAGCACGCCCGGAATGGCCTTTTCATCGCCCACTTTGATCGCTATTTTATATTTTTCCTCGTACTCCCGCTCAAGACGGGCGAGCACCTGCTTTTTCTCGGCATCGTTCATTTCTATGAAGCGCTTCTGAAAGAACGCCTCCCAGACCGATGCATCGGCTTTGTGCAGGGGGAGCGCGATTCCGGCCACGCCGAGGGCGGCCCCCTTGAGAAAGCTCCTCCGGTCGAGATGGATTCCGTCATTTTTCTTCGTAAATTTTCCCATCGGTCTCCTCATTCTCGTCGAGTTATTGTGCTACTTAATGTCAGCTGGCCGTACAGGCGGCGGGAGCGGCTTGATCGCCTTGAACGGTGGATTATGAGGCCAGTGGCAATTTACGCAGAGACGATACTCTTTTTTGCCGTTCCACATTCCCGTTCTCTTGCCGTGGAGCCCAACCTTCCAGTCGCGCAGGACGACGCCGTGGCACTGGCCGCAGAGAATATATGATTTTTTAAAACTGACCAGTTTGCCGTTTGCAAGCCGCAATTTATCCCGGTTGTCGGGGTTGTGGCAGTCGAAGCACCAACCGCCGGGCATGTGCTTGAAATTATCGGCGATCTCCTGATGCATTTGCAGTTTTCGCGGGTGTTTGTTAACGGGCATCCCCCGATGGCACTGCGAGCAGGGGAAAATGCCGGGGCTGAACGGCGGCGGCGGAACAAAAAACTTATTGGAGATATCGTCATCTTCCGCGCGGGCAATCACCGGGAGTACGATGATCGCCGCCAATAGGATGAGATAGAGAACCGGTCCTGCTTTCAATTTCTTCGTCATGTCGTCTCCACGTTCTTGGAGTGGGGTTGTATGGATGTGCAACTGAATATGCGAGCGGGCCGGTTGGAACCGGAGCCGGATGCGTGTCCGTCCACGAGCCCGCCTCGCCTGGAAGCACTCAACGCATCATGGCTGATGCAAACCGCTCCAGTTCCTCTTCGTCCTACAACAGGGATATGACGATGCCCATACCGGCAAAGGTCAGCATCAGAAATGCCGAGAAATTTTTCCTCTGCTTTAATTCCTGATAGGTCGCCTTGACGTTGTTATCTATCTGGTCCAGACGGGTGGTAAATTCATCGGTTCGCTCCTTCACGATGTTGGCGTCCACCGTATGGAAGAGGGCGCGAAATTCCGCTTGCGTGCTGAAGAGGTTTTTTTCATCGGTCTCCGGATAGATGCCTTCACGCTTTAAAGCCTCGATGCTCTTTCCAATCCGCCCGATCTTGTCTTCGGTCAGGAAAAGGGCCTGTTTCATGATTTTTGCCCGTTCGTACGAATGGCACTTCGTGCAGAGCTGTTCATTGATAATGTCGATGCTCGCCTTCTGGATATTGTGCGAACCGTGGCACGTCACGCAGTTGGGCGCCTTTCCCCCGGCTTTTATCTGCGTCATGCAGCTTGGGGATACGCCGCCGGATTTGAGGGCCTTTCCATGGCCGCTTTCACGGAAGCTCGCAAGGATCCCGATGTGGCACTTGCCGCAGAAATCGGGGACATCCTTATACGTAGGGACGCCGACGAAACCGCGCTGAGGCGACATGGCGAGGGCGGGGTCCTTCGGGTCGCCGCCGTGGCAGTCTTCGCAAGAGATGTTGTTCTGCGCGTGCCAGCTGGACCGCCACTCCTCGGTGATCTCGCGATACCCCGGTTTCATCGTGTCGGATGCGTGGCAAGAGATGCAGACGTTCTCCTCCATCTGCACCCCCGCCCAGGTCTTCGTAAGAAACTCCTTTTCAAAGTCCTGCCGGTATCCCGCGCGTACCGTTGCGGGCAGCAGGAAGATGATCGCTACAGCTATGATGATGTTTCTCATTAGTTCCTCCCCCAATACAGCAGAACAACCCATGCTGCGAGCAGAACTATGAATACGCCCCTCAGTACCGGCCGTTTCATGAGATTTTTTTCTTCCTGCCCGTCGAGGAATGGCCAGATAAGAAAAACAAATACCAGAATCATTTGGAGTGCGATGCCGAGAAACTTGTTCGGGATGATCTTTAGGAACTGGTACTGAGCGAGCAAATACCAGGCAGGCCTGATGTCGTGAGGAGTTTTGAACGGGTCTGCAGCTATATTCGCGTCATGCGGAGAATAGAGCGTGGGCAGGAACGTTATGATGAAGAACATGACTGCCAGGTACGCCATCATCATGTACATCTGCTTCTTGAAGAAGGTCGGGTAGTAAGGATATCCGTCCGGGTGGCCTTTTCTCTTGTATTCGGACTGCGGCCGTTCTTCCTTGTCCGCAATCCCGAACGGGGTAGCCGAGATTCCCGTGCGGTAGATCAGGAAGAGGTGTATCCCTATGAGGGTGACAAAAATAGCCGGCAGGATGGCGATATGAAGCGCGAAGAACCTGCTGAGCGTTACCCCGGTTATGTGGTCCCCGCCCTTCAGGATATGTGCGATGGTATCGCCGATGACAGGAATGGCGGTCGGCATCGAGGTGACGACCGTCGTCGACCAGTAGCTCATCTGATTCCACGGGAGAAGATGGCCGCTGTAGCCGAATATCATAATAATGATAAAAGCAAGCCCCCCGCCGAGCCAGGTAAGCTCCCTCGGCCTCCTGTAGTTTCCCATCAGAAACACCGTAATCATATGAAGGAGCACAATGGTAATCAAAAGATTGCTGCCGACCGAATGCATTTCCCTGAAGAGCCAGCCGTAGGGCACCTTTGTCATAATGTCCTGTACGCTCGTGAACGCGTAGTCGGGGTGCGGAACATAGCACGTCAGGAGAATGATGCCCGTGAACGCCTGAATGCAAAAGGCGACGACGGTAAGAAAACCGAGCGTGTAAAATATGTTTGTATTCTTCGGGATTCGATAGTCCAGGATCTGCGCCCGAACCTGTGTCTCTAAGATTGCATCCAGACCGAACCGTACATCAAGCCACTGTTTTATTTTTTTCCACATAGTCTCACCCTATTATTATGGTTTCTCCTTCGATTTTGATAGGAACAGAGGTCAATGGTTTCGGCGGCGGCCCTGATTCTACTGTCCCGTCGAGGGCATACGTTCCACCGTGGCACGGGCAAATGAGCTTTTGACGGCTTTTACTGAACTCTACAAGACAGCCGAAATGCGTGCAGGTTCGTGAAAAAGCGATGAGCCCCTTCTCAGGCCGGTTGATGACGACGACGGCGGTATCTCCCCAAATGACGTTCTTAGCTCCGCCATAGGGAACTTCGGTCTTGCGAATAACGATTTTTTTTGATTCTGCGGCTTTGGCAGGTGCTGAAAGGAGTAGTCTGAACAGGGCATTGCCGAACGATACAAATGTGATGGACCCGAGAAAAGCCAAGATGACCTTTAGAAACTTACGTCTCTTCATTGTCCCTCCTTAGTGTTTCTGGGTGCGATTGGGAATATAATCGCTTATTTTTTTGTATCTGATAATCGCATGCTGGGAGGATCGTAACAAATTATTGCAATCCCTGTCAACGTAAAATACTCACTGCATATGATGCAAATCTAAAAGTTTATGATGGAAACTGTAAGTTTGTGATGCAAAGCACCTGTGCTGCTCTCTTCCTGCTTCGCTTATGAGCGGGAGAGGGAACTGACAGCGCCTGTTGTTCATAGTAAAGTGTTATCGGAAGATAGTTGTGTAGGTATGGGCCGGGTCGTAAGGTTAGAAATTTTTTAAGCGTTACTACAGAATGTATCTCAGGTCAAAGGGGTTTAGCATTTTATAGTGTTCCTTGAGTGTACGTTAGATTTCTGTGAAAACCTCAGCTGATTCCCGAACTCGCTGGTGTGGTGTTTTGGCAAAAATATACCTATTGACAGAGTATGGTCTCCTGTGATATAAAAAAACGCTTAGTGGTAATAACTTGAGACTTTTTACTTTTCTAAGTTTAGGTATCCTGGGGGGGAAAGCATGAAATTGACCGATTGGTTTAGAGGAAAAGTAAGGCAATTCAGCGAGCGCCTCAAAGAGCCGATTTCGTTAAAAGCGAAATTGCTTATCACCGCGCTCGTCCTTGTTATTGTATCCGGCGGCGGCTTCGTTGCGTACAAGTTTTACGATTTTACCCAGAATAATCCCAAGTTTTGCGTAGGCTGCCACCTGATGCAACCGGCCTATGACAGCTGGTCGCAGAGCGAGCACAAGTCCCTGAACTGTCACCAATGTCATCATCTGACGATCCCGGAGCAGAACCAGTTGCTTATCAGCTTTGTTCTGCACAGGCCGACCGCGGTTCCCGAGCGCCATAAGGGGCAGGTCATTGTGCTTTCGAGTACGTGCGCAAAGTGCCACACCGAAGGGAAAGCCGAACGGATCAATAAGTCGCTGTTCCATGCCAAGCACGTGTTTATGGAGCAGATTGAGTGTACCGCGTGCCACGGCGAGGTGAAGGCCGACAAGAGCGGTTTGCATCACTTCCTTCCGACCGAGAAATTCTGCACTAAATGCCATAAGAACAGACAGGTGCACGGCGTAGGCATGGGTGGCCTTGCATGCATCAACTGCCACACTGACCGGACGAAGGATCTCAAGCCCGGACGTTTAAAGTGCCTCTATTGCCATAGCACTGATGAAAGTATCAAAAAGCAGCTTTTGAAAGATAATACCATGGATGTGAGGTTTTTTACGCCTGATGCTGCAACGGTCAACAAGGCGACCAAGATCAAATTCGACAAGAATTCGCCCATGCAGTTTTATTGCTATGAATGCCACAAGCCGCATGAGAAGGGAAAGGTTTTGCCCACCACCAATGCAGTGTGCCTGCGGTGCCATGCCGATATACTGAAAATCGGCAAACACAAGCTTCACCTCGGTATGGACATGAAGTGTAAAGACTGCCACAAGCCGCATATGTGGCGTGTGACGCAGGCTTCGGCTAAGAAGAACTGTGTAACGTGCCACGAGTACCGGAGCCCGAAAGCATTTCTCTAAAATGTTGTTCTTCGGGAGCGGGATATTCGGTTTATCCCGCGCCTGAAGGAATGTGGTACATTATTATTTTAATGCGGAAGGAGGTGAAACCAGAATGAAAAAGTTCCTCGTATTGGCTATCTCAGTTGTGATGCTCGCTGTGGCGGGTGCGGCATATGCTGTTCCTTCCGGCAGGACGCTTGAATTTGAGCCGAAGGGAGCCGGCAAGGTCATATTTTCCGGCAAAGTCCATGCTGACAAAGGTCTCAAGTGCGCAGATTGTCATGCGTCCGGTCTCTTCAAGATGAAGAAGGGCGCTGATGCAATCACCATGGAGGCGATGAGAGAAGGTAAGTTTTGCGGTCACTGCCACAACGGCACGAAGGCGTTCAGTGTGAAAGACGCAGCTAGCTGCGCAAAGTGCCACACGAAGTAAGAGATCATTATTATTCAGTAGAACCCCTCACGGTCTTCCGTGAGGGGCTTTTTTATGCATAAAAGCGTCAAAAATCAACTTCCTGCTTAAAAGTGATATAGACCGTCACCATGACGTTGGGCGTCATCTAACTGATGAAGATATATCCTTCCCCTTCTTGACAGGTTCTCTTTTTTCATCTAGGATTTCACTGAGCAGTTAATAATACAAAGCCCCTGCCGCAATGTGATCTCCTCCTGTAAAAAGACAAAACAGAGTATGGCAGCTTTGTTGATCAGCTGCTACTTCCCTGGTGATCGGGCTTATGGGAGTGAAAAATGCCTGGGGGTGAAAGGAGGTGAACGAGATGATGCACAAGCTCATTGTTGTAGCGCTGGCTATTATCGTATTTTTTGTTTCAACGGCCCCGGTGTTTGCAGTGCCCGCGGGAAAGACAGTAGAATTCTCGGGCAAAGGCGCGGGTAAAGTAGTCTTCGACGGGAAAGCCCACGCAAAAGCAAAATGCAATGAGTGTCATCCGGCCCTCTTCAAGATGAAGAAGGGCGCGACCACGATGACCATGAAGGACATGGAGGCCGGAAAAGGCTGTGGTGCTTGCCATGATGGCGCCAAGGCGTTCGGAGTGAAAGATGCTTCGAGCTGTGGTAAATGCCATAAAAAATAACCGGTCTTTATGAGAAAAGCCATCACTACATTGGTGATGGCTTTTTTTTACTTTTTTTGCTGTAAAAGAGAGAAATCAATCCCTCCCGGCTGGATGGTGCTGGAAAACGCGGGAATCCGGGAGTTCCTGTATAGAAGCATCATGCAGCTCCCCGGACGGCTCTGTTTCCCTGTTGATCTTTTTTTTCATACTGGGCATCATGCCGATGTTCACTACCGCAGGAAGGAGGTTGCATCGAGTATTGTCTTATGGCCTTACTTAGTGCACCCGAAAAGTCTATCGGAGGATGCTGTCCGCTTTCAGTATATCATGGGTGCGGGAAACTTATTCTTTACCATGCGTGTGCTATACGAACAGATAGTGGTTCATTGATCTTGGCCGGCAGAGATATAATAGAAGATAGGAACAGAGCGAAAAAGAAACCATAAGTGTCAGCAGGGGTGCCGGGACAGCTTATGTCCCTCCGCTAAAAGGTGATTATGAATTTAAAGCAATATTTTACAGAAAAGAAACCCGCTATCTTGAAGGCATGGTCTGATGCGGCTCTGGAAGTTCCCCCAGGCAGGTCTCCCGACTTTCTGAAAAAACAGAAAGCGCCTGCTGCAGACACCGGCTGCAGCCTGGCAGAGGGGATGGAGGGGCTTTTTAATGCGCTCCTTCTCGGAGTGATGCACGATGACGTCTCCCGTTTTCTGGATGACATGATGAGAATCAGAGTGGCAGGCGATTTCACGGCAGCTGAGGCCCTGGGGTTCATTCTTGGATTGAAAAGGATTGTAAAAAAGGAACTCGGCAACGTTCCTTTCGAAGATGCACAAATGGCGGAAGAACTGGCTGTCTGGGAGTCTGTCGTTGATGACATGGCTCTGTTTGCCTTCGACGTTTATGCGAAGAGGCGTGAGAGCGTTCTTGCATTCAAGGCGAGTGAAGCAAAAAAGGAAACGTTCAGGCTTTTGAAAAAAGCCAAGTTGATCGATGATGATCAGGAATAAGACGTGGCGACATCTATAAAGGCTCCGCGGTTTTACGGAGCCTTTATCGTGATTACGGCTCCCACGGGCCGGCAACGGGCTGCGGTTCCTTCTTGACCAGGAGAAGGGAACAGGGCATCCTGCGGATCAGGTCCTCGTTGCTTCGGCCGAACAGGAAATGTTCAAGATGGCCCTCCTCATGGGCCAGCAGGACGACGAGATCGATGCGCTCGTCCTTGACAATTGAGAGTATTTCCTTCGTGGGCTCTCCCTCTTTAATGGATACTTCTATATCCATGCCTGCCTGTTTTTCTTGCGCGATCATGTTGTCCAGTTCTTTTCTCTCCCGAATCAGGAGATTCTGATAGTCCTTCTCCAGAGAGGGCATGGGCAGATTCCATCCCTCAATGCCGAAGGGATCATAGACCACATGGGTGACGTATAATTTCGCACCATACTTATGGGCCAATGATATTCCGTAATGGACCGCTTTTTTGCTATATTTGGTCATTCTGCTCACCACAAGGATACGCTTGATGTCTTCCATGATAATGGGCTCCTTTGTTTGATTCCCGATAAGCACTCATTGCTGCTGTTTAAAATATAGCACATTAGATGATTCAAACAAAGACAGACTCTGGCATGAAACAAACCGCCAATGGCCGCTCAGCTATAAGGATGATTAACGTCGTGCCGGATTTTCGAACAACAGGTAGAAGGTTAAATAACCCTCGCTTTCACCGCGAAAGAACTAATAAATACATTGAAAATGCAAAAGTGAGGCATTGGGTGCTATCATATATAGAATAGAAGACCGCAGCCATTTCCCCGATCTTACCGTGTGGGCGATTCGTCGCCAGCCACATAGCCGGGTAGATTAGCGGGACGGAAAGACCCACTCTCGCGTCTTTGCCGCGGACCGTGCTCCGGGATCTGTGGAGGGACTAAGGGATGATGGATAATAATAGAATAGAGAAAGTATGAAGGTATAAGAATTCATGAAGTGGATTGAAACCTGGTACGTTTCATACGCTTTGCTCGGCCTGAGCGCGGCCGGGCTGCTGCCCCTTTTGCTGCCCCTCTTTGTTGGACAAACGAGTGGGGCTGCGCACATAGGTCTTGTTATGGCGGCATTCAGCCTTGGCGGGCTTACCTCGCCCCTCTGGGGAGGAATTGCCGACCGTTTCCGCCTGCACCGATGGTTGCTCAGAGGAGGTCTCGTTTGTACGGCTGTGGGAGCTGTGTTTTTTCCTTTTTCATTGTCCTTTCCTCTTCGGATCGCGCTGGCGCTTGTATCAGGCATCGGATTGGCTGCGGCCTCTACAATCGCGAACCTCTTCATTGTGGAGGTCCATCCCCGGGAAGAGTGGGACGCCCGCATTGGCTGGCTCCAGACCTTTTATGGAGGGGGGCAGGTTATCGGTCTCTTGCTCGCGGGGGTGATAGGGCAGGCGTCCTCCGATAAGGGGCTCTGGCTTGCGGGAGGGATTTCCCTTGCTGCTGTTTTCCCTGCTCTCCCCGGAACGCCTGCAACATCAGCTGTTTTTGCTTCGCATCAACCCGTTCTTTCGCACTCCGCCCATCATATTGAATGGCCTGCCGGGTCTCCCCAGCACCTTTACCATCGCCTGAGCCTCAAGGGGCTCCGGATGTTTTTCGCGGCCTTGAAAACTTCGTTCGGGCTTTTTCTGGCGGCCTGGCTGTTCAGTTTTGCGGGCAGTGCTGCGTTTTTTTCCTTCTATCCGGTTTTGATGCAAAAGGTGTATGGAGTTTTGCCGGGACGATCGTCAGCCGGGTACGCCCTGGCAGCAGGATTGGGACTGATCCTGTACGCTCCAGCGGGCAAATGGTCGGCTGCCAGGGGACCGCTGCCGATTCTTCGGGGGGCGCTGGCGCTTCGCATTATGGCTTTCCTTGCATTAACACTTTTCGCGATGGTGTCATTTACCGGGAGGGGCTTGCTTGCAATGCTGTTCTTTCTTTTTGTTGTCCTTGCCTGGTCTCTTTTGAGCGTCAGCAGCACGGCGCTGGTTGCCTCCCTGTCCCCGCAAAACGAGGGGGAGGGGCTGGGCATCTTTAACGCGGTTACGGCCTTGTCCGGAGTTATCGGAGCAGCCGTGGGAGGATGGGCGGCGAGTTCGTGGGGTTATGTTGCAATACCGGTTATGAGTATGATAAGCGTAGCCCTGGGTTTTCTGATTATGTTGAAAATAAATTATCATCCAGAATTTCAGAAACATGAGGAGGTGCATCAATGAAGGCAATAGCCCTTACTCCCGGAACGAGAACGATCAGGCTGGCCGATGTTCCTGAACCAATCGTCACTGCTCCCGATGACGTGAAGGTACGCATCCTTCGTGTAGGAATCTGCGGCACCGACCGCGAAGAAGCATTGGGAGGGCGAGCCCTGGCTCCGCAAGGCCGGTCTGAGCTGGTTATCGGCCATGAGATGCTCGGGCAGGTTGTCGAAACGGGAAAATCCGTCACCCGGGTGAAGCCAGGAGAGTATGCCGTATTCACGGTGCGGCGCGGATGCGGCGAATGCCTCCCCTGCCTGATGAACCGCTCCGATATGTGTCTTACGGGAAGATACCGCGAGCGGGGCATTTGGGGGATGGATGGGTACCAAACGGAATATGCAGTGGACAAGGAACAGTATGTCGTTCGTGTTCCTGAGGACCTTGAACCAATCGGCGTGCTTACGGAGCCGCTCTCTGTTGCAGAGAAGGCCATTGATGAGTCGGTCCGCCTCCAGTCCGCGCGGTTGCCGGAATCTGCCGCCGCGCCCAACTGGCTGTACGGCCGGCGCTGTCTTGTGGCGGGTCTCGGCCCCATCGGACTGTTAGCCGCCCTTGCTCTTCGCCTCCGGGGCGCGGAAGTATTCGGGATCGATGTTGTTGACTCTCACAGCGCCCGTCCGCAGTGGCTGGAGCATATCAACGGCAAGTACGTCGATGGCAGGATGGTCCCTCCTGACAAGGTCGAGCGCGAGCTCGGACAGATGGATTTGATCTTTGAGGCAACAGGCGTGGCTCAACTGGAATTCAATCTCCTGGATGCGCTCGGGAAAAACGGCGTGTATGTGCTCACGGGCATTCCCGGCGGAGACCGGCCGCTCCAGCTTGACGGCGCCGAACTCATCAGGAGGCTTGTGCTCGAGAATCAGGTCATGATCGGCAGTGTGAACGCTTCCCGCGGCCACTTTCAGATGGCCGTTGACGACCTTGTTCGTGCCCGGCTTGCCTGGGGAGATCATGTGGCGCGGCTCATATCCCATCACCGTCCCCATGCTGAATTTCAAACTGTATTAAGCAGCCACGAAGCCGACGAAATCAAGGTTGTGTTGGAATGGCGCCAATAGACCGGGACAGGTCCGTCCCACAGCCCGCGGAGGAGACCACGTATGGGTGAAAAGATAAATTACGCTTTCGGGTGGCCCGGCATCCCGCCCCGCTGGACTTCCAGCGCAAAGGACGGCGTTGGCACGTCCCTGAATCCCGCCAGCCGCATCTGGTTCACCGTGAGCCACGGCATTTTAAACGAAATCTATTTTCCCCGCATAGACCAGGCATGCACCCGCGACATGGGGATGATCGTTACCGACGGCGCCGAATACTTCTCCGACGAGAAAAGAACCGCCCGGCACGTTATAACCCAGTTGGCTCCGGGTGTGCCGGCGTACCATATTGAGAATACGAGCGAGGACGGCCGCTGCCGGATCGAAAAGGAAGTATTGACCGATCCCGAGCGCGACGTGCTGCTTCAAAAGACACGTTTCGTTCCTCTTCAGGGGACGCTTGAAGCCTACCATGTGTATGTGCTGCTCGCGCCGCATATTGCGAACGCGGGCCGGGGGAATACCGGCTGGCTCGGAGCCTACAAGGGAGTTCCCATGCTTTTTGCCGAACGAGCCGGGGTAACTTTTGCTCTAGCCTGCTCCGCGAGCTGGCTCAGGCGGTCCGCGGGTTTTGTCGGCGTTTCCGACGGCTGGCAGGACCTCTCGATGCATAAGCAGATGACCTGGACCTATGATCGGGCGGAAAACGGCAACATCGCTCTCGCCGGAGAGATCGATATCAGGTCAGTACATGGTGAGTTTACGCTGGCGCTCAGCTTTGGCCGAAACGCGGCTGAGGCAGGCAACCAGGCTTTGGCAAGCCTGTCCGACGGGTTTGAGCATGCAAAGCGCGACTACATCCGGGAATGGAAGACATGGCAGCAGAGTCTCCTTCCACTTGCCCGGAACGGCCAGAGTAGTCCTGATATGTATCATATAAGTACCGCAGTCATGCGGACTCACGAATCAAAGAATATACCGGGAGGCCTGATTGCGAGCCTCTCCGTGCCCTGGGGGTTTTCCAAGAGCGATGACGATCTGGGCGGCTACCATCTCGCCTGGCCGCGTGATCTTGTGGAGACTGCCTCAGGGCTTCTGGCTGCAGGAGCGCATGAGGATTGCCGCAGGGTACTTCATTATCTCCAGTCTACGCAGGAGCGGGACGGACATTGGCCGCAGAACATGTGGCTTGACGGAACTCCGTATTGGAGCGGCATCCAGATGGACGAGACCGCGCTTCCCATCCTTCTCGTCGATCTTGCGAGGCGCGAAAAGGCGCTTGATCAGGGCGAGCAGGCTCGGCTCTGGCCCATGGTGAAGCGGGCGGCGTCATTCATCGTGCAAAACGGGCCGGTGACACAGCAGGACCGGTGGGAAGAGGACCCGGGCTATTCTCCTTTTACCCTTGCTGCGGAGATTGCGGCCCTCCTTTGCGCCGCCGATTTGGCTGACTTGAACCGCGAACCTGCGATCGCCGCATACCTGCGCGAAACGGCGGATTTCTGGAACGACAGCCTTGAACGATGGATGTACGTGCAAGGGACGGATCTTGCGAAGAAGACGGGGGTGGAGGGCTATTATGTCAGGATTGCTCCTCCCGAGGTCTCTGATGCCTCGTCGCCTGCAGGCGGCTTTGTAACGATCAAAAACCGGCCGCCCGGGAAGAGCACGCTCCCTGCCTCGGAGATCGTAAGCCCCGACGCTCTTGCTCTCGTTCGCTTCGGGCTTCGGGCTCCCGACGATCCGCGGATACTGAATACCGTCCGGGTCATCGATGCAATGCTCAAAGTGGATACGCCCCATGGTCCTCTCTGGCACCGGTATAATGACGACGGCTACGGCGAGCACGCCGACGGCTCCCCCTTTGACGGGACCGGCATCGGACGGGCGTGGCCCCTGATCGCGGGCGAGCGGGCGCATTACGAACTTGCCGCAGGCCGGAAGAACGAGGCGGAAAGGCTCCTTCGTACGTTGGCGTCGTGTGCGAATGAGGGGGGCCTTCTCCCCGAGCAGATTTGGGACGCACCGGATATTCCGAAGCGTGAACTCGCTTTTGGCAAGCCGTCAGGGTCGGCGATGCCGCTCGTATGGGCCCACGCGGAGTTCGTAACGCTGCTCCGTTCCCTGCGCGACAACAAGGTGTTCGGCATGCCTCCCCAGACCGTGCAGCGCTATCAGGTTGAGAGGAAGACGTCCTTGTATTCAATCTGGCGCTATAACCATAAAATTCGCGCTGTAAGAACAGGCAGGATGTTCCGCATAGAGGTGTTGCAACCGGCGGTGATCCACTGGAGTGCCGACGACTGGAGAACGACCCATGATCTGGAGGCGCGAGACACAGGACTTGGCGTCTATATCGCGGACCTTCCCACGAAAGATCTTCCAAAGGGTTCCATGATCCTCTTTACGTTCTATTGGTATGGTGAAAAAAAGTGGGAGGGCAGCGACTATTCAGTGATCCTTGCAGAGGCTTGACGTGCGGTTCACGGGAGTACATTCCGAATGATGTGAAAAATTCCTATTGGAACAGGGCGGAAAATCTTTCTGGTTCTCGGACCTGTGGGGCTTGGTTGTATTTTTCCAGCGGACGCCTGAGGCGGAGCTGAGTTTTAAAAAATTCTTGTGGCTTTTCCCGAGCGAAAAGCAGTAGTATATCCCAATTTTACTGAACCCAACGGTTCAGATGGCGGACTGTGATGTTGTTTAAGCGCTTCCAAAAAACGTTACCCATTCTTTTCCTCTGCATATTTTACGCGTCTTTTGTATTTGCCGCAGTTGATTATCAGACAAGCCCGCCGCAAAATGTCAATACGCCGTCTTTGTGGTCATTGCCCACAATTGGTTCGCCCGCACCGGCATCGATAGATTTTGCGAGTGAGAATTTCAAAGGATTGAACGTGAATCTCAGGAGCGAAACCAACAGAGAGGAGCGTCCGCTCTTGGAGCCATTTTCTGACTCGACGACTGACTTCGCCGCAAAATACTTTGGGGAGCGGTCAATTTTTACATTCTATGACGATAAGGAAGTCAAATGGAGCCTTGTACCTCTGTCAGATAAGCTCACCATGAAACCGCTGACCTATATCACGAATGTAGAATTGCTGTTGCAGTTCAAATATTAGTCTTTGATAACCTTTCATCTTTCTCCGTCCTTTTTAAAAAAGCAACCGGAATAATTTCCAGCTGCCGCTCAAGCACTAGAGAAGGAAAACACTATGCAGGACTTAAACCTCCTGAATCAGAAGCGCTACGCCGTCACGGCGTGGTTCTACGACATCCTGGACTACCCCTGGGAACTGCAATATCGAAAATGGAGACCGGCTCTTCTGGGGGATGTGAGCGGTGAAGTGCTGGAAGCGGGAGTCGGGACCGGACGCAACCTGGAACATTACCCGCCCCACGTGAGCCTGACTGCCGTGGATTTTAGCCCTGCAATGCTCAAGAGAGCGTCAAAACGGTGCGCGAAAGCCTCGTGCAAAGTTCAGTTCGTGCATGAAGACGCCTCGCGCATGGATTCCGTGCCTTCCGAGCGGTATGATTGGGTCGTGGCTTTCTTTCTCTGCTGCGTCCTGCCCCGGGATTTGCAGGAGCAGGCGGTCTCCGAGTTCGCCCGGGTGCTGAAGCCGGGCGGAAGATTCCGTCTCCTGGAAATGAAATATTCGGCCGATCCCGCTCTCCGAAAGCGCCAGAATTTTTTTGCGCCTTTTGTGGCCAGGGTATATGGAGCGGGGTTCGACCGGGAAACACTGCACCATGTGCAGAATCATCCAAACTTGAAAGTAACGGGGACTCGGTATCTGAAGCACGATACCTACCTGCTTATCGACGGCGTCCGGGAGCGTTAATCTTATCGGCAACGCAACACGTTAGGCCCCGGGATAAAAGAGTTATCTTATTAAAACGAACGGGACTGCAAAAAAACCGGTTGTAGGGGCCTCAGAATGTGTTGGGGTATGACGATCCTGTGTAGTAGGTCTGGTAATCTATCCGCACCTGTTCAGTATTGAATCGCGATTAGCCAAAACTATATACCCTTAAAATACCCCACCGAAAACCTTGACAATCTTTTTCGATGTACGTATTCTATTGGCAATGATGACCGAATCCATCCTCGTTGTAGACGATAACCAAACGACCAGAGACATCCTCAGGACGATATTGCTATCTGCTGGGTATAAGGCTGTGGACACCAGCGAAGACGGCACAGCTGCGATTGATGCGATTAAGACCAAGCGCTACGATACGTTCATCGTCGATTATCGCATGCCCTCGATGAGGGGAGATGAGTTAACCAGAATTCTTCGAAAGAATCAGCCGGATGCCTTTATCATAGGCTACAGCATCGAATCCAAAGAAGAGACTTTTCGAAGTGCAGGAGCAAACGCATTTTTGGTTAAGGATGATTTGATGCAGAGAATTGTTCCCCTCATCCAAGGTCGGTTTCAGATATTCTGAGTGCAGACGCCCGCTTTTCATTTCTCCGCCATTTTCTGAGCCCTCATTCCTTCAAGGCAATCAACGACTAACCTGACAATAAAGTTGACACATAATAGCGGTCGTGTCAGATCATCACCTGTGGCTGTGCTGAATACCCGAAGCGCCATTATGGTTATGATCGTGGGATCGATAGAAGGGGAGAACGCGGGCAGAAAATAAAGCGATTG
>VFSW01001091.1_pt1 | contig 40619 bp, 31 predicted proteins | sample 5358111 | NCBI WGS metagenome assembly VFSW01 (sample SAMN11554181, study PRJNA540505) | mine drainage metagenome | isolation source: sediment from site ElyBrook_90M | place: USA: Ely Copper Mine, Vershire, VT | collected 2017
CCGTGCCGCATCGATCCGTTCTCCATTTCGATCGGGGAGCAAATGGGTTTGTTGGTGGCGGTGGATGCAGAGGTGCGGAAAAACAAGGGCGTGACGCTCGCGGAAGGCTCGCTCGGGTTCCGTCGCGAGCGGCAGATCTTCGCTTCGTCGACGGGGAGCGTGATCGATCAAACGCGGACGTTTACCGGCGCGGGTTTTGAGGCACACAGCTTTCGCGGCGCCGAGATACAGAAGCGTTCGTATCCGAACTCGTTCGGGGGGCAACACCAATTGAAAGGCTGGGAACTGCTGGAAGAATTGGCGCCGATGGATCATGCGGCGCGCATCGCGGAGGAGGCGGTGGCGCTGCATTCGGCGGACCGGTGCCCGGAGGAGACGGGCCACTTAATTCTAGATTCGAGCCAACTAGCGCTGCAGATTCACGAATCGATCGGCCATCCGATCGAGCTGGACCGGGTGCTGGGGTCGGAGGCCAATTACGCCGGGATGAGCTTTCTGACGGTGGACCAACTGGGCGCGCTGCGGTACGGCTCGGAAATCGTCAACGCGGTATGCGACGCGCGGATCGAGCATGGGCCGGGCCTGGGTTCGTTCGCCTACGACGACGAGGGCGTGGCGGCGCAGCGGACCGAGATTATTCGCGATGGAAGGTTCGTGGGTTACATGACTTCGCGCGAAACCGCGGCGGAAATTGGCGCGGCGCGGTCGAACGGAACGATGCGGGCGGCGTCATGGTCGCGGCTGCCGTTGATCCGCATGACGAACGTGAGCTTGTCGCCGGGCGGGCAGTCGATGGAAGAGGTATTCGGGGGCGTCGAGCGGGCGATTTATATGGAAACGAACAAGAGCTGGTCGATCGACGACAAGCGCTATCAGTTCCAGTTCGGGTGCGAGATCGCCTGGGAGATTCGCGGCGGGAAAAAAGTGCGGATGCTGAAGAACCCGACGTATTCGGGCATCACGACCGAGTTCTGGAACGCCTGCGAAGCCATCGCGGACGAAGAGCATTGGACGCTGTGGGGAGTGCCCAATTGCGGCAAGGGGCAGCCGGAGCAGATCATCGGCACCGGACATGGCGCGAGTCCGGCGCGGTTTCGCGGTGTGCGGATGGGCGCGGGGTACGGGGCGTGAGCGGAAGGATTTCGCAAGAGGATTGCCGCCGGGTTTTCGATAAGGCCTTCCGGGCGGCGAGGGCGGCGGGTGCGGACGATGTGGAGGTACTGATCGCCGGCGGTGTTGAAGCGCTGACGCGATTCGCCAACAACGGGATTCATCAAAACGTGGAGTGCCGGGAGCGGCAGTTGTCGGTGCGGGTGGTGAAGGGGAAGCGCACTGCGCGGGCTTCGACGAACGCATGGGACGGAGCGGGCGTGGAGCGGGCGGTGGAGAATGCGATGGCGCTGGCGCGGGCGGTGGAGGCGTACGAAGAAGCGCCGCCGATGGCCGGACCGGAGGAGGCGGGGCGTTTCGAAGCCGTCGCGCGATTCGACTCGAGGACGGCGGCGATGGGGCCGCGGGAACGGGCGGAGGCGGTTGCGGCGGCGATCGGCGTGGTGGAAGGGGCGCGGCAGACGGCGGCGGGTATTTTCTCGACGGGCGAGACGTTCGAGGCGCTGCTGAACTCGCGCGGGGTGGAAGTCTATCACGAGGAAACCAGCGCGGTGTTTTCGATCACGGCGATGGCGGGGGACAGCTCGGGGTGGGCGAAGGCGTCGGACACGGCGGCCGCTCGCGTAGACGGGGAGGCGCTGGCGCGAAGCGCCTCCGGAAAGGCGGCGATGTCCCATGCGCCACGCGAGATCGCGCCCGGCCGCTATACAGTCGTTCTGGAGCCGGCGGCGGTGTTGGATTTCGCCGGCCAGATTTTCGCCGACTTCAGTGCGACGGCCATCGAAGACGAGCGCAGCTTCTTGACCGGGCGGTTGGGCGAACGCTTGTTCGGCGAAAATATCGATATCTTCGACGATGCGCACCATCCTTTGCAGTCGGGTGCGCCATTCGACGGCGAGGGCGTGGCGCGGCGCCGGTTGAAACTGGTGGAACGCGGCGTTCCTTTGGATGTGGCGTATTCGCGGGCGAGCGCCGCCCGGGCGGGTGTCGCCGCGACGGGGCACGGCCTGCCGTTGCCGAACGAAAGCGGCGAGATGCCGGCCAATATCGTGATCGGAGGTGGGACGGCAAGCATCGACGAGATGATCGCGTCGACGTGGCGGGGCGTGCTGGTGACGCGACTGTGGTACATCCGCGAAGTGGACCCTTTCGAAAAAATCCTGACCGGAATGACGCGCGACGGGACGTTCCTGATCGAGGACGGGAGGCTGGTTTGCGGCTTGCGCAACATGCGCTTCAACCAGAGCGCGATCGAGGCGCTGCGCCGCGTAGAGATGCTTTCACCCGCGCTCCGCGCCTCGGGCGAGGAGGCATTCGATATGGTGGCGCCGGCGATGAAGGTGCGGGAGTTTCACTTCGGCGAAGCAACACGATTTTAGACGGTATTGGCGGAAGAATAGTAGACTGGGCGAGTTGGATGAAGCGTTTCTTGAAGTGGTTCTTCTCGATTTTGGATTTGCCGATTCTCGGGTTCTCCGGTTTCGCGGCGTTTCAAATCTACAGGGTTTATTACGGGAAGCACGTTTACAAGACCGTTCCGCCAGTGTTGCCGGCCGTCCTTCTGAAACCGGCGCTCCTGGTGTTTTCGAAGACGAACGGCTTCCGGGAAGACGACCCCATTCGCGCATCGAACGAGGCGCTGGCAGCGATCGTGGAGCGGCGAGTCCGGCGGGCCTTCTTCACCGAGAATGGCGCGGTGTTTAATCCCGCGACGCTTAGCCGTTTCGATGCGACGGTCTGGAACAACACCAGCGGCGACCTTCTGAGCGCGGCGCAAAAAGCGGCGTTCCAATCGTATATCGAGAGTGGCGGCGGGTTCGTGGGGATTCACGGCTCCGGCGGCGATCCGCGCTTCGCGTGGCGCTGGTATGTCGATACGCCGATTGGCGCGCAATTCAAAGGACACCCATTGGGTCCGCAATTTCAACGGGCGACGATCCACATCGAGATACCCGGAGACCCGGCGATGAAAAACCTGGGAGCGAACTGGAGCCGCGTCGACGAGTGGTATTCTGTCGAGGGAAGCCCCCGGTCGCAGAAAGCGTTCGAGGTGCTGGCCACGCTGGACGAGAGCACCTATAGTCCCAAAATGCTGTGGAAGGACATTCGAATGGGCGCCGATCATCCCATCATCTGGAAGCATTGTGTGGGACAAGGCAGGGTATTTTATTCGGCTCTGGGGCACGCCGCGAGCACCTATCGCGAGCCGTTGCATCTGGCGGAACTAAAGGGCGGTATCGCATGGGCGGCGGGTCTGGAAGGGACGGAATGTTCGCAATGATGGATACGAAACGAGTCGCGAGCTCGGCGCTCGCGTTGGCCTTACTCGCGGCGCATTTGAGCGCGCAGACGCCGGCGCCGAAGCCTGCCAGGCCGGGGCTGCCTCCGGAGATTATGAAGATGCTGGGCATGCCCGCGCCCGAGGACCCGGCGGCGGTCGAGCGCGGGACGAAGGAGTTTGTGACCAACTGCGCATTCTGTCACGGCAGCGGCGCCACGGGCGGGGAAGGCGGGCCGGACCTGGTGCGTTCCGTGCTTGTATTGCACGACGAGAAGGGCGATAAGATCGGCCCGGTGATTCTGGAGGGGCGGATACAAAAGGGGATGCCGAAATTCCCGATGACACAGGCGCAGATCGCCGATATCGCCGCGTTCCTCCACGCCCAGGCGCAGAAGAAAGCCAACCGCATGTCGTACCAGATCCAGAACGTGATTACGGGCGACCCCGCGGCGGGCAAGGCATATTTCAACGGCGCCGGGCAGTGCGCGGGCTGCCACTCGCCCACCGGCGATCTTGCGGGTGTCGCTACGAAATTCGACGCCGTCGCGTTGCAATCGAGATTTATTTATCCCAAGACATTCTCCTATCCCGGCATGCCTCAGATAGGACCGCCGCCGGCGCCCACGAAAGTCACGGTGACGCTCGCCAGCGGCGCGTCTTATTCCGGCACGCTCAAACACGCCGACGACTTTAGCGTTTCGCTGTACGATGCGAACGGCGAGTATCGTTCGTGGTTGCGCGAGAAGAATCCCGGGATGAAAGTGGAGACGCACGATCCTTTGGCCGCCCACATCGCGCTGCTTCAGAAATATAGCGACACCGATATGCACAATGTCCTCGCTTATCTGGAGACTTTGAAATGAGAATCGTCAGATCGTTGTCATTGGCCGCGCTGGCAGCCTTGTCCGCGGGCGCGCAAGGGCTGAATCCGGAAGCCCTTTTGAAGCCCGCGACGGATACATGGCCGACTTACAACGGAGATTACTCGGGCCGCCGTTACAGCACGCTTGCGCAAATCACGAACGCCAATGTTCGGAAATTGGGCCTGGCGTGGGTCTATCGCGCCAACAGCGGAGGCGGTAGTCCCTTCGGCTCACAAGTCAAATCCACGCCGCTTGAGGTGAACGGCGTTCTTTATTTCACCGTACCCGACAACACATGGGCGGTGGATGCGCGCACGGGCCGCGAGTTGTGGCACTACAAGTGGGAATCGAAAGGCGGCATTCACATCGGCAATCGCGGGGTGGGCATCTATGGAAACTGGCTGTATTTCGAGACGCCGGATTGCCATCTAATCTCGCTGAACATCAAGGACGGCAAGGAACGCTGGAATACGGAGGTTTGCGACCTGAAGCAGCATTATTTCGGCACGGTCGCGCCCATCATAATCAAGAATCACGTTCTGGTGGGAGTAAGCGGCGACGATCTGGACGTCCCCGGTTATCTGGAGTCGCGGGATCCGGAGACGGGACAAGTTCAATGGCATTGGAATACGGAGCCGAAGGCGGGAGAGCCGGGATCGGAAACGTGGCCCAATGTGGAAGCGATGTCGCATGGCGGCGGGATGACTTGGATGCCGGGCACTTACGATCCGGAACTGAATCTTTATTACTTGGGAACCGGGAATCCACAACCCGTCATGGCCGGCAAAGGGCGTGGCGGCGACAATCTATACACCGAATCGATCGTGGCTCTGAACCCCGACACGGGGAAGATGGCGTGGTATTTTCAGCCGTCGCCGCACGACACGCACGACTGGGACGCCGTCCAAACGCCGGTGCTGTTCGACGGTGAGTTCAACGGCGAGAAGCGGAAATTAGTGGCGCAGGCCGCCCGCAACGGTTACTTCTTCGTTCTGGATCGCACGAACGGGCAGCACTTACTGACCAAGCCGTTCATCGAGACGAATTGGGCCGCGAGCATCGATTCCCGCGGCCGTCCGATGCGCGATTTGAAGAAAGACCCAGCGCCCGATGGCACGCTGGTATCGCCCAGCTCCGACGGCGCGACGAACTGGCCGCCGCCGAGCTACAGTCCCGACACCGGGTTGTTTTATGTGAGCGCGCGCCGCTCGTACAGCGTGTTTTACTTGACGGATCTGGGCGAAAAGCCGGAGGGTTGGGGCGGCGTCGATAAGAACGCCTGGGCGGAGTCGTACCTTCGGGCGATCGATTATAAGACCGGGGAAATTCGCTGGAGTCACGATTGGGGGAGCTCGGGCTTCTCGCTTTCCGGTTTGCTCAGCACGGCGGGAAAGCTGCTGTTCACCGGCGACATTTCCGGGAATTTCATGGCTCTCGACGCGGCGTCGGGGAATATTCTCTGGCACGTCAATCTCAATGCGAATGTCAGCAATGGGCCGATGTCTTACGAACTAGACCGAACGCAATATCTGGTGGTCGGGGCCGGAGATTCCCTTTACGCGTTCACGCTGCCCAGCGAATAAACGCGGGGTGCGCGGATGCGGGGGCGCGGCGGAGGGCTACACTGAAAGTAGATACGGAGCCGAACCTTGCATAGTCATTCTCACGGAACCGGAAAGGTGTTGACCTGGTCGACTTTCGCCACGCTGGCATTTGTGGCGATCGAGATCGCGGCCGGGATGCGGGCGAATTCGCTGGCGTTGCTCTCCGACGCCGGGCACAATTTCACCGACGCTTTGGCGCTGGTGCTGGCCGCGGTGGCTTATAAGATGCAAACCCGGCCGGCGAACGACCGGAAGACATTCGGCTATCATCGCGCGGGTGTGTTGGCGGCGTTCGTCAACGCGCTGACGCTCGTGGCGATCTCCCTATTCATTTTCTGGGAAGCGTGGCGCCGGTTCCTGCATCCGTTGGCGGTGAGCGAAGGGACGATGCTGGTGGTTGCGGCCTTGGGACTTGTGATGAACGGGGGCATCATGCTGGGGCTGCGGCGCGGGCGTGGCGATCTGAACATCCGCGCGGCGTACATACATATGCTGGGCGACGCGGTGGGATCGGTGGCGATTTTGGCGGGCGCCGTCGCGATTCGCTTCACGGGCTGGCAGAGGATCGACCCGATTCTTTCGGCGTTGATCGGCGCGATGATCGTGTGGACGGCGTGGGACATTATTCAAGAGTCGCTGAACGTGCTGCTGGAGGGTTTGCCGCGAGGAATGAGCCTGCAGTCGATCACCGGGGCGCTGAAGGCCGTGGCGGGTGTCGTGGACGTTCACGATTTGCACGTCTGGAGTCTCGGTTCGAACGCGCACGCCCTGAGTTGCCACGTGCTGATCGAAGACATGCCGCCTTCGGAGAGCGATTCGATCCTGAAACGGGTGAACGAAGTGCTGTGCCGGTTCCACATTCATCACACCACGGTGCAGTTCGAACATATGCGCTGCGCGCTCTCCGATTCGCCTTGCACGATCCAGGCCGGCGGCCACGAGCACGGACACGTCCACTAACTTCGCAGCAGTTTGGCGATCAGAATAGCTTGCCCGGCGTGACGTTGGGTGTGCTCGGCGATGTGGATAAGCAAGCCGGCCAGCGGAACGGGCAGGCGCCGGCGGCCGACGAATCGAAGGCCGCCGAATTCGGCGGGGTCGACCGTCAGCGCGAGGGCGGAAGCTTTCTTGAAGGACGCCTCCAGCCCGGCCATCAGGCTGGCGAGAGTTTCGCCCGGTTCGGTCTCGCGGCTCAGCAGCGCGAGTTGCGCCGCGTCGAGTTGTCCGCCAAAGGCGTAAGTCATGAGGCGATCGACGCTGGCGGCGATGTGGCGCAACTCGAAACCAAGCGAGGCGAGGCCGTGAGGATTCGTCCAGACTTGTTCGCCGGCGACGCCGTCGGTCCAATGAGCGAGATCTTCGCGGGTTTGTTGGAGGGAGTTTAAAAGCGCTCCGATGACCGGATCGATTCCGGGGATCGGCCCGCGCAGCCAGGGTTCGAGATAAGGCTCGGGCACCGGCGTTATTCCTTGTTCACGAACTCCAGTAGCCTCTCGCAGAGGCGCGCGGCGGCGGCGTTGTCGGGCGTGACGACGAGAACGGTGTCGTCGCCGGCGATGGTGCCGGCCACCTCTGGAAGGTCTTCCCGGTCGATGGCGACGGCGAGGGTGTTTGCGTTACCGGGAGGAGTTTTCATCACCACGATGTTCTGCGCCTGGCGGACGTCGCGCAGAAACTCCGCGGCGACGGAGCCGAGATCCGGGCCACCCGTCGCCGCGATCTGCCGGTAGCCTTCCGAAGTCTTGACCAAGCCAAGCTCGCGGATATCGCGGGAAAGAGTCACCTGGGTGGCGGCGATGTCGAATGCGTCGCGCAATCGCTGGGCGAGTTCGTCCTGGGTATGAATATGGCTCCCGCGGATCAACTTCAGAATCTGGCCTTGCCGGTAGCTCTTGTTCATGCGGTCTCAGGCGGGGGTGTGGCGCCGCCCATTTCCTGGTGCCGGCGCGCGGCGGAGGTGAGCGCGGCGGCGACGGTGCGCGGGCCAGTGCCGCCGGGGATCTCCCGCGTTTTTATGCCTTCCTCCGGACGGAGCAAAGCAGCCATCGCGGGTGTGAACTCCGGCGCGAAAGCGGCGAGCTCGGCGGGGGTCCAATCGGTGGGCTTCTTGCCCGCGCGTAAGCTTTCGAGCACGAGTTTGCCCGCCAATTGGTGGGCCTGGTGGAAAGGCGTTCCGGCGCGGGCGAGGGCCTCGGCGAAATCGGTGGCCACCACCCAGCTCTCATCGGCCGCGGCGGCGGGAGGGCCGGGACGAAGCTTGGCGGAGGCGACGACGGCGGCGGCCATTTCCAGCGACATCGCAAGCTGCGCGGCGGCGTCGAAGAGCGGTTCCTTGTCCTCCTGCATGTCGCGATTGTACGTCATAGGCAGGCCCTTCATCGTGACGAAGAGCGAGGAGAAGGCCCCGAAGAGGCGACCGCATTTGCCTCGGATCAATTCCAATGAGTCGGGATTTTTCTTCTGCGGCATCAGGCTGGAACCGCTGGTGACGCCGTCGCTTAAATCGAGCCAGCCGAACTCGTCGCTTGAATAGAGAATCCAATCCTCGGCCAGACGGCTAAGGTGCAGCATGGCGGCGGAGGCGGCATAGAGGAAGTCGAGGGCGAAGTCGCGGTCCCCGGAGACGTCCATGCTGTTGCCGGTGATGCCGGCGAAGGCAAGCTCCTGGGCGATGGCCGGGCGATCGAACGGGAAGCCGCTGCCGGCGAGCGCTCCGGACCCGAGCGGAAGGACGTTGACACGTGCGCGGGCTTGGGTCAGGCGTTCGTGGTCGCGCGCGAACATTTCGAAATAGGCAAGCAGGTAATGCGGCCAGAGGACGGCCTGAGCGCGGCGCATATGCGTGTAGCCGGGCACGACGGCGGTGGGATCGGCGTGAGCGCGTTCGAGGAGCGCGGCCATAAGGGAATGCAGCAGCGGGAGGATGCGGTCGATCTCTCCACGCAGCCACAGCCGCGTGTCGAGCGAGACTTGCTCGTTGCGACTGCGGCCGGTGTGGATCTTGTCGGCAAGGCCGCCGGTGCGCTCTTTCAGTTTTCGGATGACCAGCGTGTGAATGTCTTCGTCGGTGGCGCCGTCGAAGAAACCCGGCTGCTTCGATTCTTCAAGAATCGCGTCGAAGGCCGCGGCGAGAGTGGCGACCTCGGCCGCGGTAAGGATGCCGACGCGTTCCAGGGCGCGGGCGAACGCTTTCGAGCCCTCGATATCGGCCTCGATCAGAAGTTTGTCGAAGTGGAGCGAACCTGAGAAGCGTTCGAACACTTCCGAGGGTCCGGATTCGAAACGCCCACCCCAGAGCTTCATCGGCGCGCCACTACCGCTTGGCGCTTTGCGCCGCAAGCGTCCGGACTTTGATGGGAAGGCCGACCAGGTTAATGAATCCCAGCGCGTCCTTCTGATCGTATTCGGCGCCCATGGTGAAGCTGGCGATGTTGAGCGAGTAAAGCGAATTGGGCGACTTGCGGCTGAGCGGCTCGATGGAGCCTTTGTACAGGCGCAGCTTGATCTCGCCGGTGACCGGCTCGTTGACCACCGTAAAGAACGAGTCGAGGGCCTCGCGCAGCGGCGTGAACCAGAAACCGTTGTAGACCAGTTCGGCGTAATCGAGCGCGAGCTTTTGTTTGTAGTGGAGGGTGCTTTTGTCGAGCGTGAGGGCTTCGAGTTCGCGGTGGGCGGCATAGATCAACGCGCCGCCGGGCGTTTCATAGCAGCCGCGGGACTTCATTCCCACAAAGCGATTTTCCACCAGATCGATGCGGCCGATGCCGTGCTCCCCGCCGATCGCGTTCAGCCGCTCGAGCAGCGCGACGGAGGAGGTATAGATTTGGCCATCGACGGAAACGGGAGTGCCATGGTCGAAGCCGATCGTGACTTCACCGGGTGTGTTAGGCGCGTCTTTTGGATTGCGGGTGAGCATCCAAATGTGATCCGGCGCGGCGTTGGCCGGGTCTTCCAGTTCGCCCCCTTCATGTGAGATGTGCCAGATGTTACGGTCGCGGCTGTAGATCTTGGTGGTGGATTGAGCGATGGGAACGTTGTGCGTTTTCGCGTATTCGATGGCGTCCTCGCGCGAAACGATATCCCATTCGCGCCATGGCGCGATGACGGCGAGTTGCGGCGCCAGGGCTTTATAGGTGAGCTCAAAACGGACCTGGTCGTTACCTTTGCCCGTGCAGCCGTGGGCGAGGGCGTCGCAACCGGTTTCGAGCGCCACTTCCACCTGGCGCTTAGCCAGCAGCGGACGGGCGATGGAGGTGCCCAGCAGATATTTGTCCTCGTAAACGCCGCCCGAGCGGACGAGCCGCCACAAATATTCGGAGACGAACTCCTCGCGCAGGTCGGCGACATGAACTTCGGAAGCGCCCGTCTTCAGGGCTTTCTCTTCGAGGCCGGCCAACTCGTCCTCGCCTTGGCCGACGTCGCCGCAGACCGCGACGACTTCGCAGTCGTAATTCTCTTTTAACCACGGAATGATGATGGATGTATCGAGGCCGCCCGAATAGGCAAGGGCCACCTTCTTGGGTTTATGCATGGGTCGTAAACTTTCGATTTTAGCGAACCGCGCGGCGCCGCGCCCTAGGAGAGCAACATCAGCAGCAGCGCCTTTTGAGCGTGCAGCCGGTTCTCGGCTTGGTCGAAGACCGCCGATTGAGGCGATTCGATGACCGCATCGGTCAGTTCGCTGCCGCGCTTGGCGGGCAGGCAATGAAGAAACAGAGCATCGGGCGCGGCGTGCGACATCAGCGATTCATTCACCTGGTAAGGAGTGAAGCGCTCCTGGCGGATGGCCGCTTCGTCCTCCTGTCCCATACTGGCCCAGACGTCTGTGTAGACGGCGTGGGCGCCCGCGACGGCTTCGCGCGGATCGTTGGTGATCAACACACGCGCGCCTTCGGATTTGGCAAGAGCGGAAGCTTGATGGACGATGTCCGCATTCGGTTCGTAGCCGGGTGGCGTCGCGACGTGGACGTTCATGCCGAGGCGCGTGAGCGTAAGCAGCAGCGAGTGGGCGACGTTATTACCGTCGCCGCAGAAGGCGAGGGTGAGGCCTTTCAAATCGCCGAGCCGTTCTTCGAGCGTTAGCGCGTCGGCAAGCGCCTGGCACGGATGGTAGAGATCGCTAAGAGCGTTGACGACCGGGATCGCGGCCCACTGCGCCAGTTCGTCGATCGTCGATTGGGCAAACGTGCGGGCGACGATGGCCTGCGTCCAGCGTTCCAGATTCCGCGCGACATCCTTCACGGGCTCGCGCCCGGCGATGGGACCGATGTTCGAGACCGCGTCGCCGCCCAGTTGCTTGATGGCCAGCTCAAAGGTGAGGCGCGTGCGCAGCGAGGGCTTTTCAAAAAGCAGAGTGAGGTATTGTCCCGTGAGGGCGCGCGCGTATTGGCGGGAATGGTGCTTAACGTCGGAGGAGAGCTGAAGCAGGCGGCGAAGTTCGGAGGAGGTGAGGTCGAGGTCGGAGGTGAATTTGCCGGACTGAATTTTGGGCAGATCGGCCGGAGACGCGACGGGGAGGCGGAGGGCGGACGGCAACGCGGTCATGACTAATTATTCACTCATCTGAATAATCGCACGAGAATGGAGGAGATGTCAAATGGTTTGCGCGCTATGCTGATCGTTTAGGAATGCGATTAGGGATTGATTTCGGAACCACGCGAACCGTGGTGGCGGCGGTGGATCGGGGCAACTACCCGGTGATTACGTTCGAGGCGGGCGACGGGGGCGTTTACGACTGGGTTCCCTCGTTAGTCGCACTGCGCGGCGAGGAGCGGTTGTATGGGTGGGACGCCTGGCAGAAGCAGCAGGAGCCGGATTGGACGCTGGTACGTTCGCTCAAGCGAGTGTTGGAAGACGCGGGGCCTTTAACGGTGCTTGAGATCGGCGATGAGCAAGTTCCGTTGATGGAGCTGCTGCGCGGCATGGCGGAGACGCTGAAGGCGCTGCTGCTCGAACGTTCGAGCGCCAACGCCAAGCCGGGAGATCGGCTGGAGGCGATGCTGGGCGTGCCTGCGAACGCCAACGGCAACCAGCGATTTTTAACCGTGGAGGCGTTCCGCGCGGCGGGGTTCGAGGTTCTTGGGTTGCTGAACGAGCCTTCGGCGGCGAGCCTCGAGTTTGGGCATAAAACGCGGATGTCGGGGCGGGTGTTGGTCTACGACCGGGGCGGTGGGACGTTCGACGCGTCGCTGGTGGAGATGGACGAGCGGGCGCGGGAGGTGGTCGCGTCCGAAGGAATCCCCACGCTCGGCGGCGACGACTTCGACCAGGCTCTGGCGTCGCTGGCGCTCGAGGCGGCGGGCGTGACGGAAGACGTGACGGAATTCACGCAAGCGGAGCTTTTCCGTCTCCATGAGGAGTGCCGCGTCAAGAAGGAAGCGCTGCATCCGAACACGCGCAAAATCGCGCTGGAATTGGACGCGGCGCGCGAAGGCCTGGGCGAGGTGACGGTCGCGGTGGCCGATTACTTCGAACGCTGCCGGCCGTTGATGGACGAGACGGTTCATCTGGTGGAGGATCTTCTGGCGGCGCACGGAAACGCGGAGATCGATGCGCTTTACGTAACGGGCGGCGGCAGCGAATTGCCGCTGGTCTCGCGCGTTCTGCGCGAAACGTTTGGGCGCAGAGTGCGGCGGTCGGCGTACACGCGTTCGGCGACGGCGATCGGGTTGGCGATTCAGGCCGACGAGCAGGCGGGCTACGTGCTGCGCGAGAAGTTCACGCGCTATTTCGGCGTTTGGCGGGAAGCCGACGCGGGCCGGCGCATGATTTTCGATCCGCTGTTCGCCAAGGGCTCGCCGCTCCCCGCGCCGGGCGGCCAACCGATCGAGATCCGGCGGACCTACCGGCCGGTGCATAACATCGGACACTTTCGATACCTGGAGTGCAGCCATTTGGGAGCGGAGAAAGAACCGCGCGGAGACATCGCCACTTGGGACGACATCCGCTTTCCGTTCGATCCGGCTCTGCGCAGCGAAGCCGATTTGGCGGGGGCCGCGGTGGCGCACTCGGCTGCCGCGGCGGACGGGCGCATTGAGGAGCGCTACACGGTGGATGCCGGCGGAGCGGTGACGGTGACGATTCGCGAGCTGGATTCCGGCTTCGCCCGCGAGTATCGGCTGGGGCGGTGGGCGTCCAAAGAAACGGCGGCGGCGCCGGGAAGGAAGCGGCGCAAGGCGAAAGAGGCGGCGATGTGAAACGCCCCGTTGTCCGTCCGGCGATCTTCACCATCGGCCATTCCACGCGGACAATCGAAGCGTTTATCGAACTGCTTCGCGCGCACGAGATAAAACGATTGGTCGACGTCCGGACCATCCCGCGCTCGCGGCACAATCCTCAGTTCAATCGCGAAACATTGCCGGACACGCTTCTGCCCGCCGGCATCGCCTACACGCACATGGCGGCGCTGGGCGGATTGCGCCACACGCGGCCGGATTCGCCCAACACCGGCTGGCGCAACGCGTCGTTCCGAGGCTTCGCCGACTATATGCAGACGCCCGAATTCGCCGCCGGATTGAAGGCGTTGATGGAGGCTGCGGACACCGAGCGAATCGCCATCATGTGCGCGGAGGCCGTTCCCTGGCGATGCCACCGCTCGCTCATCGCCGACGCCTTAACCGTTCGCGGATACCCGGTCGAAGACATCCTGAGCGCGGCCAGCGCGCAGCCCCACTTACTCACTCCTTTCGCGAAGGTTCGCGGCAGGCGCATCACTTACGCCTCCGTCGATGGGAAGCCGGAACCTGCAAAAATGGTGGGCGCTCCATGTTTCCTTCCGGCCGGTTCGGCCCCTCCGACATCATCGAACTGACACTGGCGGCGATTCTCGTAGCGTTCATTCTGCTCCGTTCTCGCATCGAACCGGCGGCGCGCAGGCTTGCCGGTCACACCCGCTGGTGCATGTTGGCGCTGGCCGCGCTCTCCACGGGTCTGCGCCTCGCGCTGTTGCCGCGCTGTCCCATCCCGCCGCCTAGCGGCTCGGACGATTTCGGCTATCTACTCCTCGCCGATACTTTGGCTCACTTCCGGCTCGCCAATCCCACTCACCCGTTCCATCGATTTTTTGAAACGATCTTCGTTCTTCAGCAGCCTAAATACGCATCGATTTTTCCCCTGGGCCAAGGCATTGCGCTCGCCTTCGGCCATCGAGTTTTCGGCCACCCCTGGGCCGGCGTGCTGCTCCCGGTGTCGCTGTTCGCCGCGCTCTGCTATTGGATGCTTCGCGCCTGGACCACTCCGCTTTGGGCTTTGACAGGCGGACTTCTCGCGGTCGCACAATTCGGCCCGCTGAACCCATGGACCAATAGTTACTGGGGCGGCGGCGTCGCAGCTTGCGCCGGCTGTCTCGTGTTCGGATCGCTGCCCCGGCTCCGCGAGCGTTGGCTTTCGCGCGACGCCGCGCTGCTTGGCGCCGGACTTGGCATTCACTTCCTCACGCGGCCATTCGAGACGTTGCTCCTCGCCCTCGCGGCGATTCTGTACTTCGTTTTCACGATGCGAGTCCGCGCGGGAGGGCGTACATTCGCCCGCGCCATCGCGGTCGCCTCGCTCGCCGCATTACCCGCCGTCGCGCTGACTCTGCTTCAGAACAAACAAGTCACCGGCGAGTGGACGACGCTGCCTTACGCCCTGAGCCGCGTCCAATATGGAGTACCGGCGTCGTTCACCTTCCAGCCAAATCCGGGTCCCCATCGTGAGTTGACGCCGGCGCCGCAGCGCGCCTACGCCGCCCAATCGTCCCTTCATGGGCCCGGAACCGACACCATCGCCCGCTACGCCGAACGTCTCGCCGTCCGGCTTCCGTTCTACCGCTTCTTTTTTCCGCCGCCGCTGTTTCTCGCGCTGCCCTTTTTTCTCCTTTCGCTCCGCGATCGACGCTTGGCCTGGGTCGCTGCGGCGATTGTGGTTTTCGGCCTTGGAACCAATTTTTATCCGTATTTTTATCCGCATTACATCGCCGCGATCACATGTCTTTTTGTTTTGGTAGCCGTCACCGGCCTCGAACGCCTCAGCCGCCTTCGCGCCGGGGGCGGGGAAGCGGCGCGTGTCCTTCTCTTCCTGTGCGCGGCGCATTTTCTCTTCTGGTATGGCGTTCACGCCTTCGGTGGAGTGGATCTCGCCATGGCGACTAATCGGTATGAAACCTGGGATTTCATTAACTACGGCGATGCCGAGGGGCGCATCGCGGTAAACGAGGCGCTCGCCCGCGCGCCCGGCAGGCAATTGGTTTTCGTCCGCTATTGGCCTCAACACCGGTTTCACGAATGGATTCACAACGACGCCGATATCGACGCCGCCCGCGTCGTATGGGCGCGCGATCTCGGACCGGCGGAGAACGAGACGTTGCAACGCCACTATCCCGATCGCACCGTATGGCTGCTCGAGCCCGACGCTTGGCCTCCGAGACTTTCGCGGTATTCAACGGCCCCGGTATTGGAACCCGTCGCGCCTTAAGATATTCAGGCTGCTACGATGGACGGCGTGTTCACCGCGTTTGGCTCGGTTTTTCACGATCTCCGCTTCGGCTTGCGCACACTCCGCCGCCAGCCGGTCTTCACAGCCTCCGCATCACCGGCGTCTGTCTGCCTATTCATCATTTATCCGATGCTTCACCCAGTCGCTCCTTTTCGCTCGCCCTTGGCTGCCGCTACCGCCGTGCCAGCCCGGCGCGCCATGCGGATCGATCCGTCCGCGGCGCTACGGCGCGGTTGACGCGAAAATCCCCCTTGCATCGCCGGACAGCCGGATGTATAGTCGATTATCGATATGCTGATTATCGATTACCGATGCCCAAACGAAAACTCGATCCGTTGCCGTCGGCCGCGTTCCAAATCCTGCTCGCCCTCGCCGGCGAGGATCTGCATGGCTACGGCATTATGCGGCAAGTCGCGGACCAGACCGAAGGCCGCATGCGCCTGGGCCCGGGGACGCTCTACAGCTCGATCCAGTCGCTGCTCGAAGAGAATTTTATCGAAGAGGTTGGCCTGCGCGAGGACGCAAAACCCGGCCACGAGCGACGCCGGTACTACCGGTTGACCTCGGCCGGGCGCAAACTGGCCCGCTCGGAGGCCGAGAGACTTGCCGGCGTGTTGCGCGTCGCGCGAATCAAGAAAATCTTGAGAGGGGGTTATGTCTGAGAAGATATTCGCCTGGCTTTTGCGCTTCTACCCCGCCAATTTTCGCCAAGCGCACGGCGAGGATGCCCTGCAACTTTTCCGCGACCGGTCCCGCGACGAAAAAGGATTCTTCCCGCACCTTCGGCTCTGGCTCGATCTGCTCGCCGACTTGGCTGTTTCCGTTCCCCGAGGGTATGCTCATGCGCAACCGGCGTTGGATGGGACGTCTTTATTCCACGTTCTCGAAGGCACCACGCCACGCCCCGGAGTGTTGCTCTCCGCGGTTTTGTTATCGATTGCCGCCGCCGGCGGTCTCTCGGTGTTGATCGGTCGCGGTGGACGTTCCAAACCTGCCGGTGCTTGGGTCGTCCAGCCTCGACTTCAACATGGCGCCCGCGAGGCGGAAGCGGCAATGGGATCCGGACAGCCATCCGCGGGCGCGGGCATTCCTGGCTCATCGGAACCGGCCCCGCCGTCGGCGAGCGGCGTAAAGCTGGATGCAGCCGAACGCCATCGCGTAATCGATGGCGCCATCGCGAATCTAAAGAAATATTACGATTATCCGGAGGTTACGCCGAAGATCGCCGATGCGCTCCTGGCGCGCGAAAAGAGCGGCGATGACGATGCGGCGGCCGATGGCGATGCCTTTGCCGACCTGCTTACCCGGCAGATGATGGAAGTGAGCCACGACCGGCAGTTGAGCGTCGTCTACAACCGGGTAAAAGCGCCCGATCGCCCATTGGGGCCGTCGCCTGAAATGATTGCCGATTATCGAGAAGCCCTGAGGCGGAACAACTGCTTCTTCGAAAAGGTCGAGATTCTTCCTCATAATATCGGGTATCTGAAGCTCAATTCGTTTCCCGATCCTTCCCTGTGCCAGCCAACGGCAGCGGCCGCAATGGCTTCTTTGAACCGCGCGGATGCGATCATCTTCGATTTGCGGGACAACCGGGGCGGCTATCCGGCCATGGTCGCCCTGATCGCCGGCTATCTGTTCAACCGGCCGACGCATCTGAACGACATGTACGATCGTGGAGAAAAAACGACGCGGCAGTCCTGGACGCCGCCGCCCGTTCCAGGAAACAGACTGGCGGATAAGCCCGCCTATGTGCTGACGTCCGGCGTCACGTTCTCCGGAGCCGAAGAGTTCAGCTACGATCTCAAAATGCTGAAACGCGCCACGCTGGTAGGTGAGGCGACGTCGGGCCGCGGCCACATTCCCATCGCGCGCCGGATCGACGATCGCTTCGACATCCGCGTTCCCGACCGGAGATCGATCAATCCCATTTCGAAGACCGATTGGGACGGGCCGGGAGTGCTGCCCGACGTCGAGGTGAATGCCGCCGATGCGCTGGCGACGGCGGAAAAGCTGGCCGTGAAGAAGCTGCGGAAGCGCTAACCGGCGCAAGCTCCATGGTAGACCCTCTTCCCTCCGACATAGGTCTCCAGCACTCGAACGCGCCCAGCTTCGACACGGAAGCGCACGATGTCCGCCCGTTCGCCCGCCGCGAGGCCGCGCTGCCGTCCGGAGACGCGCCCGACCCGCGCCGGATTCCGCGCCGCCATTGCAACAGCGTCGCGCACGCTTATTCCTGTCATCGCCATCACATTGGAGATTGCGTCATGCATGTGAAGCGCCGAACCGGCCAGCCGCGTTCCGCCCGCCATCCGTACGCTGCCGTCGGCGTGTAGTTCCACGTCCACTTCGCCCAGCCGGTATGGCCCCGGTTGGCATCCGGCGGGCATCACGGCGTCCGTCACCAGCAGCGCTCGTTCCAAGCCCTTCGCCCGCAGCGCGACGTTTAGGAACGATTTGCCCAAATGGATGCCGTCGACGATAAAGCCCGCCGCCAGACGGTCCTCGGCAAGCTGTTCCCAGATGTAGTTCGGATGCCGCGGCAGCACCGCGTGCGCTCCATTGCCAATGTGGGTGGATTTCGTCGCCCCGGCGCTCACCGCATCCCCGATCTGCGCCGCCGTCGCCTTGGTGTGGCCGATGCTGATCACCACTCCTCCGCGTACGACGGCCTCGATAAAGCCGGGCGCTTGCGGCCATTCCGGCGAAAGCGTCATCAGGCGAATGTTCCCTTCGGCGGCATCCTGCAACCGCCGGAACTCTTCCAGATCCGGCGGGCGCACCCAGCGTTGCGGATGCGCGCCGCGCGGCCCGTCTTCGGGCGAGATGAACGGACCCTCCACGTGGAATGCCTCCATCGTGCCGCCGCCGGGCAACTCGGCCCGCGCCCTAGCCAACATCCTCAGCGCTCCGGTCATGCGTTCGGGCGAGCCGGTGATCACGGTCGGGAACAGCCGTGTCACGCCAGTCGCCCATTGCGCTTCGAGCGACCGCGCGATCGCATCGAGCGAAGTCTCCGGCGAGTTGTAATCGGCGCCGGCGAAACCGTTCACCTGCAAATCGATCCATCCCGGCGCGACGTACACCGGGTTCTGCTCCGGCTTCGCGCGCAAAACCGGCTCGACCAATTCGATCGTTTCGGCGAAGCTGACTTCGACCAATTCGCCGGTCGCCGCGTTCACGCCACTACATTTCATGAGGTCCCCGATTTATGCACAAGATTCCCACATCGCGCCGCAGCTTAGCCACTGAAAACCAAGCGCGAAAGATTCTGTTGAAAAGCCCGGATTTGTGGTGTTTTTGGGATGACAAAGGGCCTGCATCGCTGCTACAAATAAGGCTGATCGTTCGCGAGCGCCCGGCCGGCGGTATCTCGGGGGAGGTGGCCGCCGGAAGGGTGCTCGCGAATCGTCCCAAAGACCCCCGCTTACGCCCTTACCACTTCGCCCACCGGCGTCAACCAGGACATCCGTTCCGGCACTTTCCCTTGCACCACATCGAAGAAAGCGTTCTGCAGCTTTTCCGTCAGCGGCCCGCGCGCGCCCGTGCCCACCTCTATGCGGTCGATCGAGCGCACCGGCGTGATTTCGGCGGCGGTGCCCGAGAAGAATACCTCGTCGGCGATGTATAACATCTCGCGCGGCACCAGCGATTCCACCACCGGGATTCCAAGCCCTTTCGCGAGCTCCACCACGGTGTCGCGGGTGATTCCCGGGAGGACGGAAGCGCCGAGGGGCGGCGTGACGATTTTGCCGTCGCGCACCACGAATATGTTTTCGCCGGACCCCTCGCTCACGTACCCCGCTTCGTCGAGAGCGATGCCCTCGGCATAGCCGTTGATGGACGCTTCCATGCGGATCAACTGGGCGTTCATATAATTGGCGCCCGCTTTGGCCATCGCGGGAAGGGTGTTTGGGGCGATGCGCGTCCACGAGGAGATGCAGACGTCCACGCCCTTGGCCAGCGCGTCGTCGCCCAGATACTTGCCCCACTCCCAGCAAGCGATAAAGGTTTCGATCGGATTGTTGCCCGGCAGAACACTGACATCGCCATAGCCACGCATGACGATCGGCCGGAAGTAGCAGGACTCCATTCCATTCACCCGGACGAGCTCCGCCATCGCGTCCATTAATTCGTCGATGGAGTGCTTCATTTCCATGCGGTAGATCTTCGCCGAATCGAGCAGGCGCCGCGCGTGATCGCGCCCGCGGAAAATCGCCGGCCCGTGTTTCGTCGCATAGCAACGGATGCCCTCGAACACCGAGCTCCCGTAGCTGGTCACATGAGAAAGGACGTGAATCCTGGCGTCATCCCAAGCGATCATTCGTCCGTTGTGCCATATCTTCGCGGTTGGCTTCATGCCTCGATTATATCCGCTTATACTGGAAATTGACTCGGAGATCGATGCTTCTTCGTCCGCCGCGCCCGGTCGTGATCGGCATTCTGTGCTGCGCGATTCCGTTATACGCCGATCTGAAGGAACTGAGGCCGGGTTACAACTCGTTCTCCCCAAGCCAGGACATTCAACTGGGCAAAGAGGCCGAAGCGAAGGTTTTCGCCACGATGCCGGTGGTTCACAACAAAGAGGTGGACGCATACCTGGCGCGGCTCGGAGCCCGGCTGCAAAAGTCGCCGAGGGCGGGGAAGTTTCCCTTCTCCTATCACCTGATCTACGACAAGAACATCAACGCGTTCGCGCTCCCCGGCGGCCCGATTTTCGTCAACACCGCGACGATCCTGGCGGCGGAAAACGAAGCGCAGCTTGTGGGCATACTGGCCCATGAAATGTCCCACGTCGCGCTCCGGCACAGCACGCACGAGGCCTCCCGGCGAAGTCTCCTCTCCATCCCGGCGGCGCTGGCCGGCGCGGTTCTGGGTGGGTCGATGCTCGGCGATATCGCCGAGGCCGGCCTCAATTTCGGCGTGAATTCGGTCTTCCTGAAGTTTTCGCGCGGCGACGAATCCCAAGCCGATTACAACGGCGCGCAGATGATGGCCGACGCCGGATACAACCCGATTGAAATGGCCCGCTTTTTCGAGATGCTGGAGGCCAAGACCGGCAAAGAATCCGCCCAGTTTCTCTCCGATCACCCCAACCCCGGTAACCGCGTGAAGGCCATCGAGGACGAAATCCGGCAGATGCCTCAACAGAATTACGACGCCAACACCGGTGAATTTCCTCAGATTCAGGATGTGGTGCGCCATATCCCCGCGCCCGGCCAGCTTCACGCGCAGGATTCTGGCGGCGCTGGCGGCGCCGCTCCGCCCGCGCGGCCATCGGGAAAAATGGCTCGCTATGACGGGTCCGATTACTCGTTCAATTACCCGGAGAACTGGGAAGTCTACGGCGGGAAGGATTCCCCGGCAGTCACCGTGGCCCCTGGATCTGGGCTGATTCGCGACTCCAACGGCGAAACGAACGTGGGTTATGGGTTAATCGCCAATATCTATTCATCGAACGGAAGCGATTTGGATTCTTCGACTTCGGATCTAATTGCTCAATTGGAATCACAGAACACGCGGATGAAGGTCTGGGACAGTCCCCGGCGAATTCGAGTGGCAAACCAGAGCGCCTTGGAGACGCTGCTCAACTCACAATCCCCGTATCCTAAGGAGCAAGGCGAGGTCGACATGTTGGTGACGGTGCAGCGCGAAGGGGGACTGTTTTACCTCGTCTTCGTCACTCCGAAGAGTGAATTCCCGGCCGCAAAGCCAATCTACGAAGCGGTGATTCAGAGCATTCAATTCCATTGATTACAACCACATACTATAGTAATGTTCAGGCGATTCTTTTCGATTTTGACGGCGTTCTTGTCGATAGCGAACCGGTACACTTCGAGTGCTGGAAGGAGCTTCTCGGTCCGTATGGCATCCGCCTCGACTGGGAATCTTACGTCAGAACCTGCGTGGGCGTGGCGGAACGAGCCATGCTGGAGAGACTGGTTTCGTTGGCCGAAAAACCTGTGGCGGTCGACGAACTTTTCTCCCTATATCCAACCAAGAAAAGGAGATTCATCGAACGAATGGAAGCGGCGATGCCTTTCGCGCCGGGCATTGGAGAGTTCCTTAAGAGTCTATATGGCTATCGTTTAGCGGTGGTAAGTTCCAGTGGAAGGCCAGAAGTTGAACCTCTCCTGGAACTCGCCGGAATCCGGCAGTATTTCGGGGCCGTGGTTTGCGGCAGTGAGGCGGGTTCGCTGAAGCCTTCGCCGGAGCCGTACCGGTTCGCGGCGCGTATTCTCGGCATCGAAAGCGCACTCGTTGTCGAAGACTCGGATGCTGGCGAAGCAAGCGGCCTCGCCGCCGGGTTTGAGGTTCTGCGCGTCACTCATCCTACGGAGGTGCAACCCGCGCTGTCAGAGAAGCTGGGAGTGAGTCGAGTGGGCGTGATTCGCAACTTCCGATAACATGTATTATGTAAACTATTTCCGATGACGCGACTCGTTTACCTCGTGAGCCAGTATCCGACGATCAGCCACACTTTCGTTCTTCGCGAAGTCCGGGGACTCAGAAAACTGGGATTCGAGATTCGAACCGTGTCGATCCGGCGACCCGACCGGCCGCATGATCTGCTCACGCCTATGGAACGAGAAGAGGCCGGCGCGACGTTCTACATCGCCCGGTGCGGAATCCGGGGTTTTCTTTCCGCGCACTTGGCGACTGGGTTCCGGCGCCCAAGGCGATATCTTTCGGGCCTCGGCCTCGCAATGCGCTTGGGGGGCCTGGATCTTCGTCAAGCCCTCTATCATCTCGCGTATTTCGCTCAAGCCGTCGTGGCCGGACGATGGATCGAACGCCAACGGATCGCCCACGTCCACACGCACTTCTCTTCGACCGTAGCGCTCCTTTTGGGACGGGTGTTTCCCATTTCGGTTTCCAGTACCATACACGGTTCGGACGAATTTATCGATCCAGCGGGATTTCACATGGAGGACAAGTGCCGCGACTCGGTTTTCGTGCGGGCCATTAGCAACTACGGCCGGAGCCAGTTGATGCGCTTCTCCGATCCTTCGGATTGGGACAAATATGAAGTATGCCCGCTGGGAGTCGAAGCGCCGGTGCTGGCGCCACGTTCATTCCGGGCCAATCCGGAACGCTTCGAACTCCTAACGGTGGGCCGCCTCGCGCCGGTGAAGGCGATCCCGATGCTACTCTCGGCTGTGGGCGCGCTGGCGGCGGAAGGCAGATCTCTACGTCTGCGAATCGCTGGGGGAGGCGCACTCTTGGAACCCCTTCGGGCCGAGATCGTTCGACGAGATTTGGCTTCGCATGTGTTTCTTGAAGGCCCACTTGTAGAGAGCAGAATTCAAGAGCTTTACAGAGAGACAGACATCTTCGTACTGGCCAGCTTCGCGGAAGGCGTGCCGGTGGTTCTGATGGAAGCGATGGCTATGGAGATTCCGTGCGTAGCCACGTGGGTCACCGGTGTCCCCGAACTCATCCGCAACGAAGTTGACGGCTTGCTGGTCGGTCCGGCGGACGCTCCTGCTATTGCCTCGGCCCTTGCGCGCCTGATGGATGATGCCGAACTTCGCCGCCGCCTTGGCCGTTCCGCCTCCGAACGCATTCGGGCGCGATACGATCTGGCCACTAACCTTGGACGCCTCGCGGCAATTTTCGCCTGCCGGGTTGGTCAAGAGGCCAAGCATTAAAAAGGCCCGGGGAGCGTTGCCGCTCTCCGGGCATGGAGGGAAAAGCCAACTGCAAAAACACAGCATGCGTTAGCGGCGTCCACCTCCGCCACCGCCAAAGTGGCCGCCGCCTCCGCCACCGCCAACGTGGCCGCCACCGCCTCCGCCAAATGAATGCCCGCCGCCTCCGCCGAACGAATGCCCGCCGCCTCCGCCGAACGAGCCACCGGAGGGCCGGCTAAAGCCACCGCCACCGCTCGACGGCCGGCTGTAGCCTCCGCTATTTCCACCACCCCAGGAGCGCGAGGACGGGGCGCTATAGCTTTGGCGGTTCTGCACGATCGATGGATTGATTTGGACCGCGCGGCCGCCATTGCCGCCCCAGCCACTCGACGATCCGCCCCAGCCACTCGACGATCCAGCCCAGCCGCGCGACGATCCACCCCAGCCGCGCGACGACCCGCCATTGCTCTGTCCACCCTGGCTCTGGTTATAACCGGAAGACGGTTGGCTGAAATGGCCCCAACCCCCGGTACCGGCGCTGGAACGCGGTGCGGAATTGGCATTCGACCCCCATCCGCCGCGGCTCGGGGAACCGTTGCTCTGATTTTGCATGGTTCCACGGAAGCCGCTGGCCGCTTGTCCGCCGGCTTGTCCGCCCCGCGCCGCTTGGGATTGGCCAAACCGCTGCCAACCGCCCGCGCCGCTAGTGCCGGCCGCCGCTCGCGATCCTTGGGACGCGAATCCGCCTCCCGCCGCGCCACGCTGTGCGGCTTGTGGTCCTCCGGTCGCGGCGTTGCTTCCGCCCATTTGCCTCCAACCACCGGACTGCGCCGCCGGCCCGCGGCCGGTCTGGGTATTCGTTTGCGCTTGCGTCCGCGCACCACCGGCGGCGCTGTTGCTTCCGCCCAACTGCCGCCAACCGCCGCTCTGCGCCGCACCCGTCCTCGAGCCGGCGTTGGCCGCCGTCCCGGTTCGCCCGTTATTCAACGCGCCAGTCTGCGCCGCGCCGCCTCTCGCCGCCGCTCCATTTTGCGCCATGCCGCCCCTCGCGGCTCCAGTTTGTGCCGCGCCGTTCCGCGCCGCGCCGGTGTTGGCCGCGCCGCCGCGCGCCGCCGAAGACGGATTGAACGCCCGCTGCGCCACCTGTTGCATCCCTCGCTGTTGCTGCGAGAACGGAATCCGCTGCGCAGGACTCGGCTGCGTATGCGCGAACAACTGCCGGTTGCCCGTCTGCGGGAAATTCCGCGAGTTCACCGCCCGGTCCGACATCCGGGTGCTGGCCGCGCTCGGCGATACCGGCAACTGGCCGCGCACCACGCTGGCGTTCTGAAGCTGGCTCGATCCCACTCGCACGGTGTTGCCCATCGTCGCCGTCCGGCCGAAGTTCTGCGAGCTCATTGCCGTCACGCCGTTGGCCACCCTCGCGTTCCGGTAAATATTCGTAATATTGGTATTGTTTACGATATTGGTCCGGTTGATGTTGACGTTGTTGTATCCGCCATACATGCCGCGGCCCCACCAGGGATGGAAACCTTCGAACGGAGCCAACGGGCACCAGCCGATATTGCCGAACCCAAACCCGCCGCCAAATCCCACGCCGAAACCGAATCCTCCGCCGAAGCCAAAGAAGCCGACCAGCGCCGGGCTCCAGGAATAGAACCCTCCCATCGCGCCGGGATACCAGCCCCAGCCCAAGCCGTCGTTGAACCAGCGTCCATAGTGATACGGCGCCCAGCCCCAGGGATCGTAGCTCACCCAGTTCCAACCGTAATAGTCTTCCCAATCCCAACGGCCTTCCTGGTAAGGCGCCCATCCCTCGGCTACCCTCGGCCGCCACACGTAACCATAGGGATCCGAATACTGCCAGTCGCCGCTGTTGTCCAGATCTTCGGCGCCATCGATATCGGCACTGACGTGCTGGTAGCTGCGCGAGCGGTCCAATTCGCGGTCGCGGTCCGCGTTCCAGCGGTCCCAATCGTCGACAGGAATCGCCGCGGTCACTTGAAATTCCGGATCGCTCGCCGATCCGCGCGCCAATAGCGTTTGCCCGGCATTCAGCATCTGCGATCCTTTCGGGCTGAAGATTTCCGCTTGGCCGGCGCGCACCGTGATCTGCGAGGTGCCGTCCTCCAGCACCGCGATGCGGAGCTCGCCGGGCTGCACGGGCTTCACCGATACGCTCGGCGTGTCCACTTCGATGGTGGCGTTGGAATTGCCCGCCATACGGTAGTCGATCAATCCCGTCGCCAGTCCCACGATGAAACGTTTCTGTTGGAGGTCGCTCATCCGCAGCTCGGTATTCGCGCCGAGCCGGGCCAAATTGTAATGGTCGAACTGCACTTCGGCGCGCGAGGAAGCGGCCGTCAGAAGCCGGTCCTCGCTCAGCAAGGGAGCGTTCAGCGCCGCCGCCACCACTTCCCCGGTGTCGCCGCGCCGCACCGACACATCGCCGTTGATCACGCTGATCCGGGCTACGCCGTGCTGTGCATCGTTGGTGTCTACCGGCGCGTCATCGGGCCCGCCCGGACCCTGCGGCCCCTGCGGTCCCGGCCCTTCCGCGCCCGGACCCTGTACCGGAACCGGCTGCCCTTCGTCCTGCGCCCACGCCCCGGATGGCGCCGCGCTCAACACCGCCAAAGCGACGAAGCTTGTGAGAAGGTGTCGTTTCATGATCGTCCTCCAGTCCTTCCGCCAACATACTGAGCAGTCGTAGTTCCAAACAATAATATATCTATAAATCAATCGCTTACAGCGTATGCCCTCCCTCATTAAGATGGTGGTATACCACCACCCCTGGTGGATTGTGTCCGCGCTTACCCGCGACAGGGGCCGGCGATTTCGATAGAATACCGGGCAATGCGCCGCCTGATCGCTTCCCTGCTCCTTCTCGCCTCCGCCTCCCTCGCCGAAACCGTGACCGGCAACATCGAATACGTGAAGAGAGCCGGGAACCCACTCCTATTGGATGCTTCCATCCCTAACGGCGCCGGCCCGTTTCCCGCCGTGATCATCGTCCACGGCGGAGGGTTCGCCAGGGGCAGCAAGGTAACCTACGTTCCCCCGATATTTCAGCCGCTCACCCGCGGCGGCTTCGCGTGGTTCACCATCGACTATCGTCTGGCACCCGCCGCTCACGTCCAGGATCAAATCGACGATGTCACGGCCGCCCTGGCGTGGGTCCATCAACACGCCGCCGAATACCACGTGGACCCGAAGCGCATCGCTTTATTAGGCGAATCCGCCGGCGCGTACCTTGTCGATTATGTGGCGATCGCCGCTCCTAAAACCACACCCGTCGCCGCCGTGGTTTCCTTCTATGGCCCGGCCGATATGCTCTTTCAACGGAAGGATCGGCCGCTTCCCGAAAATATGCGCTCGTTCTTCGGCGTGCCCGGGCCAGGCGCGGCGGCCGAGGAGAATCTGCGCAAGCTCTCGCCGTACTATATGGTCCGCGAAGGTCTGCCGCCTTTCCTGCTGCTGCACGGCACCGCCGACGAACAGGTCCCTTACGAGCAGTCTCCCCGGTTTTGCGAAGCGCTCAAGGCACGGGGAAATCGGTGCGAACTTTATACCGTACCCGGCGCCCGTCACGGCATGGGCTCCTGGGAAGAACACTCCGATGAGCAGGGCTATAAGGTCAAAGTCGTGGAATGGCTGACACAAACTCTGCGCTGAAATCCCGGTGCGTTGGCTCCGCGCAACGCTCGGAAGATCCCGGGGGTGTGCGCCCGGCGCTCCTCATTCTTATGGATTAATCCAAAGCACCGCGGGCATTTGGAGAAAGTAGCCAAGGTGGTATGTAAATGGGGATGCATCCTCGCCGTTTATGCGAATGGAGAGATCGACCAGCGTGGGAGCAGGACTTGGAACGCGCAGAGTAACCCGGCCGAGACCCGAGATCGCATTGGGCATGTCCGTTAATGCGTCCCCCTGGAGAGAACCCGAGGCGCTCTCGACGTCGAACGGAACGCCGATCGGCGGGGGCTTCGACATGGAGATACTGCCCGTGACCTGGTTTAGCGCGTCTACACCGAGGCCGTTCACGAAAACGGCAACCTCGGAGCCGGGTGCGGGCAAATTGGCGCAGGACGCCGCGGAGCCATTAGCCAGGGTAGCGACAACAATGAATAGGTCCGACGAGCCAGTGTGGGCACATTGCTGTAATTGGGTCCCCGGCGTAATAAATAAGCTGGGGTTGCGGGGGGTCACGGCGAACAGGCGAGTCGCGACCACCGCCCCATTGAGTTGCACTTGCATCAGCGTGGACGAGCTATTCATGATCTCAAAAGGAACTTGCAGGTTGATCTGATTCGCCGATACATACAAGAGTGGCGCGAGCGTGCCGTCAAATGAGATCTTCACGCCGCCGAGGGAGACGGGAACGGTTCGAGCGCTGCTTTTCAACCCGGTCAGTGGCATTGCCGGACCCATGTTAGTACCGAACAAAGAGAGCACCTGTCCGGGAGCGACGGGACCGACGATCGCCATCGTGGCGGGATCAACTGCGCACGAAAGCTGCGCTGTTGGAGAGGGGAGAAAGGGATCGAACGCCGTAACGAAAACACCCGAAGTCGTTCGCTCGCTGGCAGCCGGAGAATATGGAACTCCGGGAGTGAGCGGCACGTCCGGCATCGCGGTATTACCAGCGAGATATATTCGGCCCTGTGGACCGAGTGCGAGCACGACATTGCTGAATTCCGTGCCACCCATCACGGCGGACCCTAGTAAGCTTCCGTCCCTCCCGTCGAGCAGCATGGCATAGGCCGAACTCAGAATCGTCGAGCCGTTCGAGAGACATTGATCCGGCGTACCGCTCGCCTCCGGAGGGGGCGGGGTTGCGACACCTTGCCCCGGCCCCGGCAGTTGTGGGGGCGCGATCATAACGTGATTCCCAGTAATAGCAATGTTTCCATCCACCTGAAGAGCGATGGCCGATCCCCCTTCCCGGACCGACAGAAGCACTTTGGATCCGCTTGGGTCTAACTTGGTGACGAAAGTATCCGGGCGCCCGGCCGACGACGATGCAACTGTGTACGGGTAGTCGCCGGATGCGGTGGTTCCGGTAACAAACGCATCACCCGCGGAATCGACAACGATCCCGCCGTTGGTCGAACCGTTTGAGCCGGTGACAAACGTGGAATACACCAACTTCCCTCCGTCAGGCGCAACTTTTGTAATGTATTGTTCGCCGGCCGGAAATTCAATCTGACAGGGCGGCACGGTGCATACCGGGGATGGCACGAACGTGGTTTGAAATGCCCCGGCAGTCGTTGGATAGCTCAGTGCCGGCGTCGTACCCGCGACAAAGATGTTATTCAGTGAATCGAGACCTATAGAGGTTCCACCTACCCCGATCAGAGAAAACAAAATTGTCGATCCGTTGGCGGTGAGTTTCGTTATGAATGGTTGGGGGCCACTAGCAAGCGAGCCGTATGAGCCCGTGGTAGGAAAGGTTTTGTCGCTGGTATACCCCGTGAGGATAGCTTCGCCCGCTGGGTCGACAACCATAGCGCTGGGAACCGCGACGGCCGGTCCGGCGAACAAGGTAGAGTAAATCAAGCTGCCACCCGGATCCAGTTTGGCGACAAACGGGAGCGCGGCGCCGGGCGTGGACGGCATCGGCACAGCCGCCTTCGGTAGTGTGGGGAAATCGGATGAGGTGGTGATCCCAGCGATATAGGCGTTTCCGGCGGCATCGACGGCAAGGGCTTCGCCTACGTCGGTGGACGCGCCTCCAAGATACACGAAGTATTCAACTGTCGTCGCGTTTGGATCGAGCTTGGCGATAAACAAGTCGATTCCGTGCGACGGGACGGGGCTCTCTTCCACATAGCCAAGGACATACAAGTTCCCGGTCGCATCAATCGCGATCTGCGTGATCGAACTGCGCTCCTTCAGATATGTCGAAAACACTCTGGGAATGGCCGTGGCGCTTGCCACGAAACTCCCAACAAGCGTCAGAAGTACGGCGCGCAGCCCCCGCGATCTTGTTCGCATTTGCATAAACATCCTCCTCGTCTGAAGCTCACAGGATTCTTTCCGCCGGATGAAGCGACCTCCGGCACGGGGCGGAAAAGTCTTTGAACTCATGGCTCTTGGGCCCCCACACGGAAACCACCATAACATCGAACTGGGCGCGGCGCGCATTGTAGGGGCTGAAATCCCACAGATGCCGGGGTTCCAACCAACAGTCCGGCGCTCCGCTGCAATCACAGCCCGTCAGCATTGTGGCGGCGTTCGACGGTCGCGCGGCGCTTCTGCAAGTCAACCGGAAGGCCGGGTAGGCCGCACGGAAGTCGAAATCCGTGAATCGTCGCTTCCACCTCCTACACCCAGCTGGCGGCCCGCCGTTGACTTTCACTCCCTCCGCCTAGTATCGTTTGAGTTTGGTTACATTTATCCCGGCGCCAACCGAAATGGATGCCGTGCCCGCCCGGAAGCGCCCAACTTCCCCCCTGGCCCATCGCTTTCGGTCTTGCGCGCCGCATCACTGGGATAAATCCCTAGCCATCGTTTAATTAAAGGAGTTCCTTCACGGCCCTATGAAGATCTGCGTTCTCGGCGGCGATGGCTATTGTGGATGGGCTACCGCCCTCCATCTTTCCAATCAAGGACATTCCGTTTCCATCGTCGATAATTTCATCCGCCGCGGTTGGGACGATCAGCTCGGCGTTCGCACCCTCACGCCGATCCGATCCCTGGCGGACCGCCTCGCCGTCTGGAATGGACTCACCGGCAAATCCATCCCGATTTTCATAGGCGATATTAACGACTACGAATTCCTGGCCGGTGCGATCGAAGCCACCCGCCCGGACGCCATTGTACATTTCGCCGAACAGCGCTCGGCCCCTTATTCGATGATCGACCGCGAGCACGCGGTCTTCACCCAGGTGAACAATGTCGTCGGCACGCTGAATCTCCTCTTCGCCATTCGCGAAATCCGGCCCGATTGTCATCTTGTGAAACTTGGCACGATGGGGGAGTACGGTACGCCCAACATCGACATCGAGGAGGGCTATCTCGCCATCGAGCACAACGGCCGCCGTGACGTGCTTCCCTTCCCCAAGCAGCCCGGTTCCTTCTACCATCTTTCGAAAGTTCACGACAGCCACAACATCATGTTCGCCTGTAAGATCTGGGGCATCCGCGCCACCGATCTCAATCAGGGCGTGGTCTACGGCACCGTCACCCCCGAAGTCGAAATGGACGAGACGCTTGTCAATCGCTTCGATTACGACGAAGTCTTCGGAACCGTTCTCAATCGCTTCTGCGTTCAGGCCGCCGCCGGCCATCCGCTTACGGTTTACGGCCGCGGCGGCCAGACGCGCGGCTACCTCGATATTCGCGACACGGTAAAATGCATCGAGCTGGCCTGCCTGAATCCCGCCGCTCCGGGCGAGTTCCGCGTCTTCAACCAATTCACCGAACAGTTCACCGTCCTCGAACTGGCCCACATGGTCCGGGACGCGGGGCGCGAGATCGGGTTGAAAGTGAAGATCGACCATATTCCCGACCCTCGCGTCGAGGCAGAGGAGCATTATTTCAACGCCAAGCATTCGAAGTTGATCGACCTTGGCCTTACACCGCATTTGCTTTCCGCGTCCTTGCTCGATTCGCTGATGAATGTCGCGGTCAAATATGGGGACCGTATCGACACTTCGCTCTTCCTGCCGCAAGTGAACTGGCGCAACCCGCGCAACGATCGCCGCTCGGTTCCCGCCGCGGCCGGTGTCTTATCGTGATCGCTTCGCGCAACGGCGATCCGGTGGGTGCCTAACTTGTGTGGAATCGCCGGGTTCACGCATCGTAGGCGTCCCGCGCCGCCCGGCCGCATCCAGGCCGTGGTCGACACGCTGATTCATCGCGGTCCCGATCAACAAGGAGTCTTCGAAACCGCGTCTGTCTCCCTCGGCGCCCCGCGCCTGAAAATCGTCGATCTGGTTTCCGGCTCCCAGCCCATCGTCTCCGGCGACGGCGACGTCGTCATCGCCTTCAACGGCGAAATCTACAACCATCTCGAGCTACGCGTCGATCTTGAAGCCCGCGGTCATCGCTTCCACACTCACACCGACACCGAGACCGTGCTCGCCGCGTTCCTCGAGTGGGATACCGGGTGCTTCTCGCGCCTGCGCGGCATGTTCGCCGTCGCTCTTTGGAGCGAGTCCCGCCAGCGCCTTGTGCTTGCGCGGGACCGGATGGGGATTAAGCCGCTCTATATTTCCCGCCGCGGCGAGGATCTGTATTTCGGCTCCGAGTTGAAGGCGATTTTCGCCCATCCGGAAATCGAGCGCCGCCTCAGCCTCGACGGTCTCGATTGCTATCTCTCGCTCAACTACGTTCCCTGCCCTTGGACGCTGGTGGAAGGGATCGAAAAGCTTCCTCCCGCGCATTGGCTGGAATGGCGCGCCGGCGCCGTCCGCACCGAATGTTACTGGGATTTGCCCATCGGCCCGCGGACGAATTGGACGGTCGAATCGGCGAAGAGCGAGCTAGATTCCCTTCTCCGCCAATCCGTTCGCGAGCACCTGCTCTCCGACGTTCCCATCGGAGTCTGGCTCAGCGGCGGCATCGACTCCTCGACGCTGCTGCATTACGCCGCCTCGGAGTCGGCCAAGCCTTTAAAAACGTTCTCCATCTCCTTCCTCGGACGCAGTTTCGATGAAACCCGCTACATCCGCGAAATGGTTTCCCTATGCGGAACCGAGCATGTCGAATTGGATGTCAATCCCGATTCGGGATTACCGCAGGCGGTCGAGGAGTTCGCTTATTATTCCGACGAACCGAGTGCCGACGCGGGCGCGCTCCCCGTCTGGTTCCTGTCGAAGTTGACTAAGACGCAGGCTACGGTCGCGCTCAGCGGCGAAGGCGCCGACGAGCTTTTCGGCGGCTATCTCACCTATCGCGCCAACCAACTCGCGCGGCCCGTCCGCCGCCTGCCTCCCGCCGCGCTCCGCCTTGCCCTGGCCGCGCTACGCCGCTGGCCGGTATCCGATGAGAAGATCAGTTTCGAATACAAAGTGAAGCGCTTTCTGGAAGGTTGTCAGCTCCCCGCCGCCGAAGCTCATGTCTTTTGGAACGGCACTTTCTCTAGCGCCGAAAAGCGCGCATTGGTCGAGCCGGAGCTTCCTCCCGCGTTGCGGCGCATCCTGGCCCGAATGCCTTCGGAAGGCGACGGCCTCGCGCCTTATCTCTGGTTCGATCAAAGCTACTATCTCCCCGACGATATCCTCGTCAAATCGGATCGCATGAGCATGGCGCATGCCGTCGAGGTCCGTCCCGCCTTCCTCGATCACCGCATCGTCGAGTTCGCCGCTTCCCTGCCCTCGAATCTCAAAATCCAAGGCTCGCGGCAAAAGGTGATCCTCAAGGAACTCATGAAGGGCCGCCTTCCCTCCGCTGTGCTGAATCGCGGGAAAGTCGGCTTCGATATTCCCGCTCACGAGTGGCTGCGCGGCGTCCTCCGTCCGTTGCTAGTCGACACGCTCGCCTCCATTCCTTCCGAATTTCCCGGACTCTTCCGGCCCAACGCCATCGAAACCCGCCTTCGCGATCACCTGGACCGCCGCGCGAATCTCGGATATCACCTCTGGGGTCTGATGATTCTTTTGCTCTGGATGAAAAAATGGCGCATTCAAACGACGTCCGCCCCGGTGCGGGACCGCTCTACGGAAAGCATCTTTACTCCTATCTAGCCGTAGTCTTATTCGCCGCCGCCATTTACCTGGGCTGCATCGTGTCTCCGCCCTCGCTGATGGACGATGTGGATGCGGTGCAGGCTCAGATCGCGCGCAACATGCTCGCCTCCGGCGATTGGGTTACGGCGCGCATTGACGGCGTGGCCTATCTGGAAAAGGCGCCGCTGGTGTATTGGGTGATCGCGCTCTCCTATAAAATCTTCGGCGCCTCCGATTGGGCCGCGCGCATTCCGATCGCGCTCTCCGCGATTGCCCTAGGTTGGCTCACCGCCGCCTTTGGAACGTGGGCGTTCGGTAAGCGCGCGGGTTTTTACGCCGGCTTATGCATGTCTACCTGCGTGGGGCTCTTTCTCTTCACCCGCATCCTGATTCCCGACGTCATGCTGATGTTCACCATTGCCCTCGCGATGTGGGCTTTCCTTCGCGCCATCGACGAAGAGGAACCGCATCCGCGGCGCTGGGCTTTTCTCCTGGCTGCGAGTCTTGGCGTGGGGCTCTTGCTGAAGAGCCTCATCGGCGTGGTCTTCCCCGCGGGCGCCGCGGTCGGATATCTCACCTTCACCCGGCAACTTTTCTCCTGGTCCGTCTGGAAGCGTCTGCGGCCCTTCAGCGGCATAGCCGTAGTCCTCCTCATCGCCGCTCCCTGGCACATCCTCGCCATTCTCCGCAATCCTCCCTATTTCGACTTCACCCTCCATAGCAGCCCCGGCGAGTATCACGGCTTTTTCTGGTTCTTCTTTATGAACGAGCAGGTGCTACGCTTCCTCGACCTGCGCTATCCGCGCGATTACAATACCGTCCCGCGCATTTACTTCTGGCTATTCCATCTCCTGTGGCTGTTTCCCTGGAGCGTCTATTTCCCCGCCGCCGCACGGCTCTCGTACCGGCCCACCGATCGGGCCGGCCGCGCCCGCCTGCTCGCTCTATGCTGGACCGGATTCCTCCTCATCTTCTTCACGTTCTCCACCACGCAGGAGTATTATTCGATGCCCTGCTATCCCGCGCTGGCGCTGTTGCTCGGATCGGCGATGGCCACCGAAGTCGCCTGGGTTCGCTACGGCACGCGCGTTCTCTCGCTCCTCGCCGCCGCCGCGGGCCTCACGGCTCTCATCCTCTGCATGCTTGTCTGGCGGCTTCCCGCGCCGGGCGACATCTCCTCCGCTCTGAGTCAAAATCCCGGCGCTTACACTCTCTCGCTCGGCCACATCGAAGACCTCACCCTCCGCTCGTTCGCTTATCTCCGTCTCCCTCTCGCGGTTGCCGCGGCCGCGTTTCTGTTAGGAGCGATCGGAATGTGTTTCCTGAAGGGCCGCCGAGCGTTCCTCGCCGCAGCACTCATGATGGTCCTGTTCTTTCACGCCGCCCGCCTCGCGCTGGTGGTCTTCGATCCGTACTTGTCCTCCCGCCCGCTCGCCGAAGCGCTCCGCCGTTCCCCACCCGGCCGTCTCGTCGTCGATCACCATTACTACACGTTCTCGTCGATTTTCTTCTATACCAACCGTACCGCCCCGCTCCTCAATGGGCGCTTCAACAATCTTGTCTATGGCTCGTATGCGCCGGGCGCGCCCAACATCTTCCTCGACGACGCCCAATGGAGAGATATGTGGCTCGCTCCGGAGCGCTGTTATATCGTCGCCAGCCAAACCGCCTTGCCGCGCCTCAAAACACTCGCCGGCGCGGAGCGTTTGCACGTCGTTCTATCGAGCGGCGGAAAGGTTCTGCTCGCCAACCACGCGCCGAATCCAGAGGAGTAATATAGTTTGTTGCCAAACTTGATCGTCGGAATCGTACTTGGGGTAGCCGCGTTCCCATTCGTCTACTACCTTCTCGCCCTTTACAGCTCCTGGCGTTTCTTTCGCCGCGCTCCCTCCGCTCCTTCCAATTTCACGCCGCCGGTTAGCAACCTCAAACCTGTCCGCGGCCTCGATCCGGACGCCTACGAAAACTTCGCCAGCTTCTGCCGCCAGGATTATCCCGACTTCGAGATCCTCTTCTGCATCGACGAAGACGGCGATCCTTCCCTCCCGGTGATCGAAAAACTCATTCGCGATTTTCCCGAGCGGCGGATTCGTGTCCTTTATGGTTCCGGCCGCGAAGCCACCAACGATAAAGTCGCCAAGCTCGTCCGCATGGTGGGCGAAGCGCAACACGAAGTGGTGGTGATCAGCGACAGCGACGTCCGGGTTCGGCCCGACTACCTTCGCAACATGACGGCTCCGCTCGCCAATCCCAAAACTGGCGCCGTCACCTGTTTCTATCTCGCCGCCGGTCATGTCACGCTCATCGACGAACTGCAAACCATTGGGATGATCTCCGATTTTTATCCAGGAATCCTCGTCGCCCGGCAACTGGACGGAGTGAAATTCGCCCTTGGTCCCTCGATCGCCACCACGCGCTCCCGGCTCGCCGGCTTCGGCGGCTACGAGGCCCTCGAGAATCGCCCCGCCGACGATCTGCTCGTCGGACGGCTCATCGCCGAGCAAGGCTACGAAGTCGAGTTGCTCCCTTACGCCGTTCTCACCGTTCCCGATTACCACTCCATCGGGGAGCTGTTTCATAAACGCCTCCGTTGGATCGTGGTGATGCGCCACATGCGCCCTTGGGGTCATCTGGGGCTCATCTTCACCCTCGGTCTGCCATGGGCGATTGCCGCGATCGCCGTCCACCCCACTTACGCGACCGCCTGCATTTACGTAGGCGGCTATCTTGTGCTCCGCACCGCGATGACAGCGTTCATCGGAGTGTGGGGCCTCAAACTTACGAACCTCTGGAAGAAAATCCCGCTCCTCATCGTCTGGGACGCTCTCGCCGTTTGCATTTGGCTCACCAGCTTCGCTCGCAACAGCATCCGCTGGCGCGGCGAAGACTATTACATTCGCGAAGGCCACCTCGTTCCGGTCGTCCCACCGGTCTCGCCGGTCGCCGTTTCCGGCGACTAAGCTGGCCCACCGCGACGATGCCCATGCAAACCTTACGCCGTCTGCTCTTCGCCGCATGCCTCCTGCATCCACTGTCGAACGCCGCAAATACGCGGACGCCCACCGAAGACGGTATCGTCTATGGCCAAGCCGATGGTCAAAATCTCACGATGGACTATTACGCTCCCAAAGGCTCCGGCCCTCATCCCATCGCCATCATTATTCACGGCGGCGGTTACCGGCGAGGCAATAGTAAGAGTGGGAGCGAAGCCTACTGCGCGGATTTCCTCGCTCCGGCCGGTTACGCCGTCTTTTCGATCAACTATCGCCTGGCGCCGGAATATCCTTATCCATACATGGTCTTCGACGTTGAGCGGGCGGTTCGCTTCCTTCGCTACCACGCGAAGAAATGGAACGCCGATCCGCTGAAGATTGCCCTCGTCGGTGGCTCCGCCGGAGGCTTTCTGAGCAACATGGTGGGTCTTCTCGGCGCGCCGGGAAATCCGAACGCCGCCGATCCGGTGGATCGGAAGAACGCCGAAGTGCAGGCCGTGGTCACCTTGTTCGCCCAAAGCAGTTTTGCGACGGTGCCATTGAATGACGACGTCCACTCGTTGTTAGACCCGCTCATCGCTCAGAAGGGCGAGAAACAGGCGCTGGCCGAAGCCTCCCCGATCACCTATGTCAGCCGCAAAGCCCCGCCCTTTCTCCTGATCCAGGGCGACCAGGACGAATATATTCCGTTCACCGAAGACACGAACCTTCAAACCGCCCTTCGGAACGTGGGTGTGCGCTGCGACATCATTCGAATCCCCGGCGGAAAACATGGCACCGGAGGCTGGCATTCGCTCCCCGGCGTGCCGGATTGGGAGCGCCAGATGGTGGAGTGGCTGAACGCCCGGCTCGGGCACAGCGGGCCCATCGGAGAAGGCATCGCCGTGCGATAGCATAGCGAAATGACTCGCCGCGATCTTTCTTATTTGTTGCCCGCCTTGGGACTCGTGAGCGCAGGTTTCGCCAGCGCGCAGTCCGAGGACTCCGCGTCTGATCTTCCCGCTCACGCCCGCGTCTTCTTGTTCGACCAGTTGCCGGTGACTTACTCCTCCGGCGGCGCCGCTACGCGCCCGGTGTTGCAAGGCAAACTTCCCACTGGCGAGAGAATCGAACTTCACGAAACCACGCTTCTGCCCGGCCAAATGCCGCACCCGGCGCAAAGGCATGTGCATACGGAATTGATGCTGGTTCGCGAAGGCACGCTGGAATTCATCCTGGAGGGAAAGTCAGAACATTTCGGCCCAGGAGGCGTCGCTTACGCGGCTTCGGGCGAATTTCATGGCCTGCGGAACGCCGGTACGGTCCCGGCGAACTATTTCGTCATCGCCATCGGAACGGATCCCAAACATGCCTGACTTTCGCCTGGTCCTTTCGTTCCTATTGGCTTCCATCGCCGCGCTTGCGCAATCTCCGGCCGATTCGGCGAAACCGCTGCCGATCGTCCCCGGAGCCACTGTCATCACACTCTGGCCGCCGGGTTCCCCAACGCTAAAGCATCTGGACGAACCAGAAGTTTTCAATTGGACCAAGGGCCAGCCCGATCGCGTCCAGAGCATTGTCAGCATCCATAATCCTTCGATCGAGCTGCACCTGGCGCCCTCCGGAAAAGCCACCGGCGCCGGAATTATCGTCGCCGCCGGGGGAGGAAACAAAACGCTGAACGTCGGCACGGAGGGCAGCGACATCGCAACATGGCTCAACGGGGTCGGCATCTCCGCGTTTATCCTGCGATATCGCCTTCAGCCCTACGACTCAGCCGTCGATGCGCTCGCCGACACCCAGCGATCGGTGCGCATGGTTCGCGCACACGCCAAGGAGTGGGGCGTCGATCCGCATAAAATCGGAGTCATGGGTTTCTCTGCTGGCGGGGAACAAGCCGCCCGCATCGCCCTGAATTTCGACGACGGCAATCCGGCGGCCGAGGATGAGGTGGACAAACAAAGCGATCGTCCCGATTTTGTAGCGCTCGTTTATGCCGGTTGGAGGCAACTCGATCTCAGCCATGTGCCAGCGAATGCCCCGCCGGCCTTCCTTGCTTGCGCCGGGATCGACGACGCCTTCCACGCCAAAGAGACGGTGGAGTTCTACAACGCGTATTTCAATGCCAAGCCGCCGATACCAGTCGAACTTCACATTTACGGCCACGGCGGCCACGGCAACGGCATCAAGCCAAGAGGTGGCATTCCTTTCGGAACCTGGCACTATCGATTCATCGAATGGTTGACCGACCTCGGATTTACGAAATAGTCGCGCTATTCCTGGCGCAGCGCTTCCATCGGGTCGATGCGAGCGGCTCGGCGGGCGGGAATGGCGCCTGCCAATAGCGAAGTCAGCAACAGTCCAACCGGGATCAACACAAATAGCATCGGTTGCAGAGGCGGAATGGCTCCGCTCAGAGCACGGCTGGCCGGGATCCCAAGCGCCAATCCGATCGCCACACCGAGGATGCTCATCGCTGAGGTCCGTTTCAGAACCATCGTGACGACGTTCGCCGGATCGGCCCCAATCGCCATCCGGATTCCGATCTCGCGCGTCTTGCTCGCAACGTGCCAAGCGACGACGGCGTACAAGCCGACCAGCGCCAACGCAAGCCCAATCAGAGCGAAAGACGCGGCGGTTCCTGTAATCACTTCCAGCACTCTCACCGAGCGCTGTTCGAAGAAATCCCGCATCGTGCGCACACCGAAGACTGGCATGTTCGGATCGATGGATCGGACTACGTCCCGCATCGGCGCGGCCAATGCCGCCGGATCTCCAAGGGTGTGAACGAGAAGCGTCATCCTCGGCCGCGGACGTTGCGCAAACGGCATGAACACTGCCTCCGTTGGCGGTTCGATCGCCGTCCCGGTAAAATACTCGCCGGTCGCCGTCACTCCCACCACTTCGATCCAGGGGCCGCGATTCGAACCGATCCGTACTCGCTTTCCAAGCGGATTGGCGCCCAGGTAACGCCGCGCGAAGAATTCGTTGACCACGGCCACCGGAGGGGAATCGGCGCGATCGGTTGGGAGGAATCCGCGTCCGCGCACAACAGGAATCGCAAGAGTCTTGAACAGATTCTCATCCACGGCGCTCATCCACGCCATCGTCGCCTCCTGGCCGCGCGGGAACCGATAGCCCTCCGGGATTACGGACTCCCAAAAATCCATGCTCGTGCTCAAGGGGAACGTGGTTGCCAGCGCGGCCGATTCGACCCCCGATACCCGGCCGGCTCGTTCAGCCAACGTCCGGTAAAACCGTTCCGCTCGCGCAGGAATGTAGCGAACGAGCGAGGGGTCCAAGGTCAACATCAGCACATGGTCGGTGCGGAAGCCCGGATTTTGGGTCCTCTCATGAGAAAATCCGTGGAGGATCTGCGCGGCTGCGATTAACAAAACCAGCGACCCTGCCACCTGCGCAACCACCAAACCGCTCTGGCCAAGCAGCCGTTTGCGCCGTGGGTCCGCGGCGCTGGCTTTGAGGGTGGGAACCAGGTCGGTTCGCGTCGATTGAAGCGCGGGCAGAAGTCCAAAGAGCAACGCGCTCGCCAGCGAAACGGCGGCCGTGAACCAGAGTGCGCGAGCGTCCAGTTGAAAACTTAGTTCGATGGGGACATCTCCGGGGATCCGAATGGAGGAAGCGACATCGACGAAGGATCGCGCCATGAGCAATCCCAATGCTCCACCGGCGAACGCCACCAGGAAGCTTTCCGCCATGAGTTGCCTCACCAGGTGGAAGCGGCTTGCCCCAATGGCTAAACGGACCGCGATTTCGCGGCTGCGGGACCGCCCGCGGCTCAGCATCAAGTTGGCGACGTTGGCGCAGGAAATGGCGAGCACCACCACTACGACGCTGAACATCAAACCCGAGATGACTGCGGCTCCGGGGTCCACGTCCATTCGTTTTTGTATTTCCGTTTGCACGGCCGCTCCTATGGCGCGATTCGTTTCCGGATAGGACGCTTCGAGCGCCTTGGCAAGCGCTGTCACCTCCCCGTTGGCCGAATGGATCGAGACGCCCGGCTTCAAGCGCCCTGCCACCGAGAAAACGCGTGCGCTGCGATCGGTCAGCAAGTCGCGGTTGGCTTCCAGTAACTTCGGCCCCATCATCGCCGGAAGAAAGAACGACGGGCGCGTATACTGGTCCATTCCCGTGAATCCCTGTTGAGCCACGCCAACGATGGTGAAGTCGATGCCATTTAGATAGACGTGCCGGCCGATGGAGGAAGGATCGGAGGCAAATTCCGTCCTCCAGAAGTCGTAGCCGAGCACGACCACGGCGTCCCGTCCCGGAACCCGGTCTTCCTCGGGCCGGAAGCCGCGTCCCAGTCGCGGTTCGACTTCGAGTACCCGGAAAAAATTCCCGCTCACCAGATAGCCGCCTTTCATCTGCGGTTGCACCCGATTATTCGGGGCAAAGCCGAAAGTCGTCTCCTCGTACGCGGCCAGTCCCCCGAAGGATCGATTCCGATCCCGGAAGTCCGCGTAATCCCGCCAGGACTCGCTGTCCAAGTCGCCACTGGGCGTTCTGGCTCGTAGCGCCACGACCTCGGATGCGTGCGGCACTGGCAGGGGTCGCAGCAGAAGGCCGTCGGCGAAACTGAACACCGATGAAGTGGCGCCGATGCCGAGCGCGATCGAAAGAATCGCCGTAAGGGCGAACCCCGGACGATGCCGAAGAGCGCGGAAAGCGTACAGGAGGTCTTTCAGCATGTCCAGTCCCGCAGCACGCCATGGACCATCGACCGAGCGATCCGGTTCAGCGACTTCCGAGCCCGCCGTCACCGTGAGTGTTCGCTAGCGGAACGGAGATGAGCGAAGTCGGCCACTGCGCCGCGCTATCCTCCCAGCAACATCACACCGCCCAGAACCAGTAACGCCCCCGCCGCGCGCCGCAGCCCCACCTGTTCTTTCAGAGCCACTTTCGCCAACGCCGTTTCCAGAATAAAACTCGCCGCCGATGCAGGCACCACAAAGCTAAGCGGCTCCTTTTGCACCAGCGCCATAAAGG
>VFSW01001092.1_pt1 | contig 40608 bp, 30 predicted proteins | sample 5358111 | NCBI WGS metagenome assembly VFSW01 (sample SAMN11554181, study PRJNA540505) | mine drainage metagenome | isolation source: sediment from site ElyBrook_90M | place: USA: Ely Copper Mine, Vershire, VT | collected 2017
CCCTTACACCGCGGCCCTGTTGGCCTGCGTGCCGCCGCCCCCCGGCGCAAGCCCCGGCAAGCGCCTCCCGGTCATCCCCGGCGAACCCCTGGATTTCTCCCGCATCCCGCCCGGCTGCGCCTTCGCCGCGCGCTGCCCGCAAAAAATGGACATCTGCGAGTTGCGCCCGCCGGAGCTGGCCGCCTCCGGCCCCTCGCGCGAGGTGCGCTGTTTTCTCTATGACCGCTGAACCCCTGCTGCGCGCCAGCCACGTGAGCCTGACCTACCGCCGGCGCCGCTGGTTCGGAAGCGGCCTGCAAGCCGTGCCGGCGCTCGAAGACGTCAGCCTCGAAGTCCGCGCCGGCGTCACCCTCGCCCTCGCCGGCGCGTCCGGCTCCGGTAAATCTACCCTGGCCCGCTGCCTGGTCCTGCGCGAATCGCCCAGCGCCGGCCAGATCTTCTTCAACGGCCGCCCCGTCGCCGCCCTCGGCCGCCGCGAAACGCGCGAGTTTCGCCGCGCCGTCCAGCTCATCTCCCAGGACCCCGGCGCCAGTCTCAATCCCCGCTATCCCGCCTGGTGGATCGTTCAGGAACCCCTGCCCGTCAAAACCCGCGCCCGCGCCGCCGGGTTGCTCTCCCTCGTGGGCCTCCCGGCCGCCGCCCTCGACCGCCGTCCCGAGCAGTTCAGCGGCGGCCAGCGCGCCCGCCTGGCCCTCGCCCGCGCCCTCGCCTGCCGCCCGCAACTCCTCATCCTCGATGAGTCCCTCGCCGCCCTCGACCTCTCCGTCCAGGCCCACATGGTCAACCTGCTCCTCGAGCTGCAATCCCGCTTCGGCCTCGCCTACCTCCTCATCACCCACGATCTCTCGCTCGCCGGCCACTTCGCCGATGAGATCGCCGTCCTCGACGAAGGCCGCATCGTCGCTCACGGCCCTCCCGCCGAACTCTTCCCGCGGCCGGCCCACCCGGCCCTGCAACGCCTGCTGGCCGCCGCGCCCCGCGCCCTGGAGGCGCGTTAGATCATGCTCGCCCGCTACCTCGCCCGCCGCGCCTTGCACGCCCTCTGGCTCTTAATCGGCGTCTCCGCCCTCTCCTTCCTCTTCGTGGACCTCGCGCCCGGCGACTACTTCGACGAGTCCCGCCTCGACCCCCGCATTTCCCCCCAAACCATCGCCGCCTTGCGCGACCAGTATGGCCTCACCCGGCCCCTGCCGGTGCGCTACGTTCGCTGGCTCGAATCCGCCTGGCACGGCGATTTTGGCAGATCCCTGGCCTACAACCTCCCGGCCTCCCGCCTCCTCTTGCCGCGCGCCTTCAATACCCTCCTGCTCACCGTCGCCGCCCTGCTGGCCGCCTGGGCCATCGGCATCCCGCTCAGCGTCTGGAGCGCCGTCCGCCCCGGCCGCTGGCCCGACCGCGTCACCGCCCTGGCCGTCTCCCTCCTCCTCAGCGTGCCCGAACTGCTGCTGGCATGCGCCGCCGTTTTTGCCGCCGTGCGCACCGGCGCGCTGCCCGCCGGCGGCATGCACTCGCCCGGCTTCGAACAGCTCGGCCTGGTGGCCCGCGTGCGCGACCTCGTCCGCCACATGATCCTGCCCGTCTCCGTGCTGGCGGCCGGTTCCCTTCCGGTGGTCATGCGCCACGCCCGCGCCGCCGTCGCCGAAGCCGCTCAGGCCGGCTTCGTGCAAGCCGCGCGCGCCCACGGCATCCCGCGCCGGCGCCTGATCTGGCGTCACATCCTGCCCGCCGCCGCCAACCCCCTCGTCAGCCTGCTGGGCCTCTCCGTCGGAGGCCTGCTCAGCGCTTCCCTGCTGGTCGAGGCCATCGTCGGCTGGCCCGGCCTGGGTCCCTTGTTCCTGGATGCCGTCGCCGCCCGCGACGTCCCCCTGATCGTCGGCCCCGTGCTCTTCTCCGCCTGCTTCCTCATCCTCGGATCCCTGCTCTCCGACCTGCTCCTCTACGCCCTCGATCCGCGCATCCGGGTGCCCTCATGAGCATCCGCATCCCCGCCCTCGTCCTGATCGCCATACACGCCGCCGCCTTGTTCGCCGGCTTCCTGGCGCCTTACAGCCCGTCCGGCCAGGACCGCACCATGCCCTTCGCGCCCCCCATGCGCCCGCGCTTTGTCGACCCCGGCGGCGGCTTTCACTGGCGCCCCTTCGTCCTCTGCGGCGACCCCCAGCAAGTCTGCCCCATCCGCTTCTTCGTGCGCCGCGGCGGCCGCCTGCGCCTGTTCGGCGTCGACGGTCCCGGCCGCATCTTCCTCTTGGGCACGGACGCCTTCGGCCGCGACCAGTTCTCCCGCATCCTCTACGGCGCCCGCATCTCCCTGGCCGCCGGCCTGCTCGCCACCCTCCTCACCCTCGCCCTCGGCGCCGTCCTCGGCGTACTGGCCGGCTTCTATGCCGGCTGGTGCGACGCCGCCCTCATGCGCCTCGCCGAACTCTTCCTGGCGCTCCCATGGCTCTATCTCCTGCTGGCCGTGCGCGCCTTCCTGCCGCTCTCCCTCAGCCCCGCCCGAACCTTCCTGCTCCTGATCGGCGTCATCGGCGTGGTCGGCTGGGCCCGCCCGGCACGCCTCGTTCGCGGCATCCTCCTCAGCGCCCGCGAACGCGAATTCGTCCACGCCGCCCGCGGCTTCGGCGCTTCCGATTGGCACATCCTCCTCCGCCACGTCCTCCCCGAGGCCTGGCCCGTCATCCTGGTCCAGGCCGGACTGCTCGTTCCGCAATACATCCTCGCCGAAGTCACCATGTCCTTCCTCGGCCTCGGCGCAGGCGAGCCCGCCCCGAGTTGGGGCGGCATGCTCGCCCCCCTCCGCGAACCCGCCGTCCTGGCCGCCTATTGGTGGATGGCCCTGCCCGCCCTGGTCCTGCTCCCGGTCGTCATCTGCTACAACCAGTTGGCCCGCGGCCGCGCCTAGCGCCCTTGGCAGCCGGACACGCCGGACCCCGGGCGCCCAGCGCCGTCCCCGAGTGGCTCAGCCCCAGACTGAGAACTGGGCTGGTCCCACTGCCCATAGCCGGATTCCTGGCCATCCCGAAGGCACCATCGTCTCCGCCCCAAAAAAAGGGGCGGCTACTGTTGTCGATTCCGGCGGGGCGGCGCGTCGTCTGACTGGGGAGAGAAAGACGAGTGTGCGGGTCCGGTGGAGTTGTTCATCGGGAGCCCGGCATTGCGCCGGGGAATCTCATGCGAGAATGCGGAGGGAGTATGAAACTGAGGAAAGCCCTCCACCCGTTGGTGCATCGAAACGAATCCGGGAAGCAAGGCTGAAGATCTGGAGATTCCATCAATGAAATACATGTTTTTGATTTATTCGCAAGAGCGCGCCGAGGGACCCGATCCCACCCGGATCGACGACATCAAGAACCGTCATTGGGCCGTGATGCAGGAGGCCAGGGAAAAGGGCGTGTTGCTGGCGGTGGAGGGTCTGAAGTCCACCGTGGCGGCCACGACCGTGCGGATACAAGACGGTAAGCCGATCACGCTCGACGGCCCCTTTGCGGAAACGAAGGAACAACTGGCCGGGTACTACATCCTGGAATGCACGGACCTGGACGAAGCGATACGCTGGGCCGGTAGAATCCCATCGAGCTGCAAGGGAATGGATGGCTGCATCGAGATCCGGCCGATTGCCGAGTTACCTCGGAGACCATAGTTTCATGGATGTAGATCGCACGGCCGGGGAAATCCTCCGGCAGCAGAATGGGCGCATCCTCGCAACCCTCATCCGGCTGAGCGGCTCCTTCGACCTCGCGGAGGAGGCCATGCAGGACGCGTTTGCCCCCGCATTGGTAGCGTGGGCCACTGATGGCGGCCGATGTCGCTACGAGAAAGGTCCTTTGGAGCTTCCCACGAACCGAATCTGGGAATCTGGAAGCCTTCTGGACGGCCGCAATTTGCCGCCATTGCATCGGGACCCAACGACCCGACGTCATCGCGTTTGCCCTTGAGTATAGATCACAAACTTTTGACTGGAACGTCGCCCACACGGAAATTGTCCGAGATGACAGTTCGAGATTCGTCCGGCATGGGCACCCAGCCTGGACGCCCGTCCCTTGACGCCCTCTATCCTCAAGTCAATGAAGCAGTTCTGCTGGTTCGAGCAGAGGGGGATTTACGCCGCAAGAGTTCGAAACGTGTCCAATGTGGGGAGGCAAGAATCGGCGCACTGAAATCGAAGCACTTCAGTTTCGGATCTCTTCGCAAGTGCTTGAAAACGTGGGGCGAATCCAAGATGGGACGGCGTATCTCTAGGCAGCTCGCGCGGTTTCGGCTCGTTTGATCCACTTGGCAATCTCGGTTGGGGTAGCTCCGATGGCGAGGAGTGCCCGCATAATCAGGTCGAGCGACACCGAGCTGTCGGCTGCTTCCATCTTGGCGACGCGCGACTGACTCGATCCCAGCCGGTGCGCCAACCCGGCCTGTGTCAACCCCCTTCGTTCGCGAAGTTCGCGGACTCCAGTGGCGAGCGCCAGCTTCAATTCGATAAAGCGATTCTCTTCCTCGCTCAGTTGCAGGAACTGGGCGCTGTCGCCAACGACCCAGCCGGCACGTTCCAAACGTTGCTCCTTGATACGCTTCATGTGTGCTCCTTATCCGAAATTGCCCGCAGGTAGGCCGCTAGCCTCGATTTCCACGCCAGGAAATCAGATAACGTTCCGCGGCACTACGGTACTGGCAAGTAGAAACGGAACATGAGACTAGCGAAATGGCTCGCGGGGCTCGGTTTCATGGGCACAAGGCACACACATGGCTGGCTTCTTACCCAAACTTGGAGGGATGCACCGATTAGCGCATTTCGAGTACGGAAGGCGTTTTTCGCTGAGGCCCATAAACCATTTCCATCGTGAAATGTTTCGGATTCTGAACGGCCGTCTGGCGCTTGCCGCAGCCTCTTCCAGCTCTTTGAGTACTGGATACGCTAACGATCATCGGCGTCAAATGCCCACTGGCTGAGGCGTGGCGCGTTACCGATGGCTACGGGCGTTATTGAGATATTGTCCGTGGAAATCGAGGCTAGGCGTCTTTGGCAGACCTCCACGATCTGGACCGGCGTAGCCTGGGTCTTCTTGCTGAAGACGTCGAGATTAACGATCGCATCCGGCGCGGCGTGGTAAATGATTCGCCACGTTTGGTCACGGTCGCTGATTCGTAGCTCGTGGCACTGGCGACCGATTGCGGGCATTGGTCGCGAATGGGGCAAACTCAACCCTTGCCCTTGTTGGAGCCGCCTGAGAAGCAGCCCAGCTTCCAGGCGGGCTCGACTACTGAACGGAGGGGTTTTCACTTCGCCCTTTAACCAAACCAGGGGCTTATCCCCTATGTTAGCCATCTGTCTCCTATGTCCAATATGACATATTTCGCGGAGGGGCGCCACCTGGAGGCGAGGTGGACGCGCTCTTTAAGAAAGCGGGCCACACCTTCCGGCTTGGCGAGTTCGAGACGTGTCCAGCCTGGGTGCCCACGGTGGACAATCGCCCCGGTACACCCGGATCAGTCTGAAAGCGTTACTGGTGGACCGGTTCGATCAAACCGCAAGTTGGCCTGCAAAAGTTCGAAACGTGTCCAGTGTGGGGAGCCGGAGAAACGGTCAATCTGTAGTTTGCAGATGGCCGAATCTCACTCTCGATCGACCCAATGAACCGGTCTGACATCCGATCGTTCAGTACGGAACACGCTCGATGCCGGTAACGAACGTAACGCCGGAGACGACCAGCCCTGAGAGCCTGTTGTCGTTGGTCACGAACAGATCAGTTCTCGCCGCGGAAGCGCAGGCCAACTGGATCGCGTCGGCTGGCCGAATGCGTTCCCGGCTTCGAATGTCTCCATACCGCTGGGCCGCGTCCAGGCTGAAGCCAACCAATTCCACGGAACCACCCGAGAAGAACTTGAGGTAACTCCTTTCGAGCATGGCGTTGTTCAGTTGTTTTGGCTTGGTGATTACCTCGCCGACCGTAAGGTAGCTCGTCAGCAATTCATCGCCACGGGCCAACATCCTTCGACGGAGTTCGATTACGCGGGGTGACCACTCCGCATTCTTCTCGAATAGATAAATGAAGAGATTGGTGTCCCAAAAGACTCTCGCCATCCGATCACCATTCCTGGCCCCGTATTCGTCTGTCCGTCAGCACAGCGAATACGTATGGGTAGTCCATCAGGTCACTGATCTCGGTCGTGCGTGCCAGCGGACAACGGGACAGCGCCACTTCGAATTGCGCCCGCGTCAGCTTACGATTGACGCGCTTCCCATCGCGGAAAAACCAAATCCCGGCCCCTTCCACTTCGAAGGTAAGTGGCAATCCCGTCACAGTTTGAAACTGCTCTCCCTGGAGGCTGACAATGCGTTGCCAAACTGCCTCCGGCAGATTTCCCGCGGTGTCGAGGGACGGATGCATGGCAGGCGGCACGGGCGAATCCTCCGACCTGAGGCGTTCCACAAAGTCGTCTCCCGCCTCTAGCTCCCATAGTTGCCTGCCCACTCCAAGCATCGCGAGAACCGGGTCGATTTCCCCCGCGGATTGATCCCGGTCTTGTTCTCTATGCAGTCGACGATTTTTAGGATGGGCGACCATTTCTTTAATCTCTCTATGTTTATATAAGATGCTAGAGAGAATGTCAAGCAGACGCTTGCATCGCGGGTCCTTGGAAGAGCGTCACACACCTTTCGTGACCACCGGCATCAGGTTACGCCTCAGGATCGCCGAAGCCGTGATCACGCCTCCCATCATTGCGCCGGTAACCCCAGCCATGGTCACGTCCGCGCCCGTCAGGTAAAGGCCTCGCACGGTAGTGCGGGGGCCAAGGCAATTCAGCCGGAACCGCTCCGGCACGTGAGCCAACCCATAAATCTCGCCGTTCTGGTGGTTCGTGAAGGAGCGCGTCGACAGCGGCGTTGAAAGTTCACAGTAATCGATCTTGCCGCGCACCTGGGGCGCCGCGTTTTCCAGTTCGCCCCTCAGGCGCCCGGTCAATCGCGCCTTCAACTCGTCGTACTGGACGCCACGGTGCTTCCAGCGCGTGTCCACCCAGCTTTCGAACCAGGCAAACGGCGCCGGCGCGACTACTTCGATCGTCGCTCGCCCGGGATACCGGCTGGTGAAAGTGGGATCCTTGGCGGATGGAAACGAGATGAACACCACCGGCAAAGGTCCGTCGCACGAGGCCTCTGACCTGGAAACATTTGCGTCGTGGCCGGGACCGGGGCAGATCCAGAGGTTCCCGGGGCCGATTCCAAGCTCTTCGCTCGTGGACTTGAGACCGACGTAAAGGGAGAGGTGAGCCATCGACGGTGGAATCCGCCCGATCTGCTGCATCGCGTCTTGCGTTTTGCCGGCCAGTGGAGAAAGCAGGCGCCGGTAAGTATTTGCCGCGCCAGCGTCGCTGATCACGGTAGCGGCGTGAAACTCGCGGCCGTCCTGCATGCGTACGCCGATGGCTCGGCCGCGGTCGTCCACGAGTACTTCCTTGACGTCAGCGCTCACCAGCAGCTTGCCTCCGGCCCGTTCGATTGCCGGGAGCATGGTCTCCAGGATCGCACCCGCGCCGCCAACCGGATAAGCTGCGCCGTTGAAATAGTGTTCCGCAACGATGGCATGGATGCCGAAGCTGCTCCGCCCGGGAGGAAGCCCGTAATTTCCCCACTGAGCGGTGAGCACGCCCGCAAGCTCGCGGCTGCAACCGAGCCCGGCGAGCATGTCCCCCGTGGTGCGCCCGGCGTGGCGCAGAAAAGGGGCGCGCATGAGCGGCCCGGCGACTCGCTCAATTAGCCCAGGCACGGCCTTGGAGGCCAGGAACAGGTTGCTCGACCGGACACAGTTCCGAACCGCGCGAAAGTAGCCGTCGATGGTCGGCCGTTCCGATGGGAACTGTTCCTGGAGCCGGTCGCGAAGACGCTCCGCGCCGCTCGGGAACTCGTATTCGCGGCCGCCGAGGACGATCCGATCATAGACGTCCGGCATAGCGCGCCATTGGAGGCGCCCATCCGTTAGGTGATCGAAGGCGGCGCGAACCGGGGAACCCGGATCGTTCACCTGGCCGATGTAATGCAGCCCCACATCCCACTCATAGCCCGGCCGGCGGAACACGTGGGTGAAACCGCCCGGCGTGTAATGACGCTCAAGCACCAGAACCCGCTGACCGGCGTGGCGGGCGAGGAGAGAGGCTGCTGTTAAGCCGCCCATGCCGCTGCCGATCACGATAGCATCGAACCTATCTTCGACATTGGCCTGGAGGTAACTCGCGATTCCCGCAACGGTGTGCTCCCGGGTGTTGACAGTGTCCACTTCTACGGTATATGGTTTGATGTTGCGCCTGTCAACATAAATCTGTTATCCTGCTGGCATGGTTCCCAAGCGGCCCTATCATCACGGAACTCTCAAGCCTGCCCTTCTGCGGGCGGCGGTTGAACTCATTGCGGAAGTGGGTCCCGCGGCATTTACGCTGCGCGAGGTGGCGCGCCGCGCTGGCATCTCCCACAATGCGCCTTACCGTCATTTCCGCGAGAAGGATGAATTGCTCGCCGCGGTGGCAACCGAAGGCTTCGAGCGTCTGGCAGATGCGCTCGGCAAACCAGGAAAAGCAACCCGCACCCGCAACCCGAATCCGGCGCTCGGCCGCTTTCAGGCTTCCGGCCTGGCCTATGTGCGGTTCGCGCTGCGCTCGCCCGAACACTTGCTGGTGATGTTTGACTGGCCCCTGGCTCCGGGTCGCTATCCGGAACTTTCCGCGGCCGCGGAGCGTGCTTTCTCGGTCCTGGTTGGACTTGTGGAAGCCGCGCAGAGCGAAGGCAGCCTGCCGGGCGGCGATCATCTCGCATTGACATGCATCGCCTGGTCCCTGGTTCACGGAGTCGCCAAACTCGCCATCGCCAAGAGGCTTCCCTTCAAGTCGAGATCCAAGGTCTTGCGCTTTGCCACCCACGCGATCGAGACCTTATATGACGGCATGGGTCCGAAGCAGGCGCCGTTGCAGTAGCTTTTGAACGATCGGGAATTCGCGCGCGCCTGATGCTCCAGTTCGTTGGCGACTCGTGGAAGTGTCTGGGACCGGTCCCCGGCTGCTGATTACCTGTGTGTAGTCGCCAAGAGTAGGGCTATCTGCGCGGTTTGCGGCCGGGTGACGGCGCATCCGGAAATTCGAGACGTGTCCGGACTGGGCGCCCGCCGTGACTCCTGCCGGCAGTTTGGGCTGCGAAAATTTGAAACGTATCCACTACTGTCCAAGACAAGTCTGAAACCGCTGTTTTGGACGGGTTAAGTCCTTCATTGTGAATGGCGGTCCGTCCGGGCCCGGAACCAGGTCTCCTCCGGTGCGACGATCCTGTCCAAGACGCGGGGCGGAAGCCGCTAACGGTCGAACCGGCGGGGATGGCGTCGGAAGGGCGCTGCTTCGGGCAATTCCAGCGAGTTTGACGCTCTGAGGTCCCGCGGGCGGATGAGATTTTCCTGTCCAAGACGGCAGACGCGAAAGTTGTTTTGGACAAGAGTGAAACGTATCCGGACTGGGGAGCCGCCAGAAACCGCTGTTTCGAATCTTCCGGTTACGGGCGACCCCGACCACTCGGGAGTTGAAGACTTTGCTCTACACTACGCCGTTGATGATTACCGTTACAACATCCAACGGCGAGCGTCGCCACCGTCCATTGCCCTGGACTACCGGGACCGGCCCCGTCGCAGACCCCACAGTCCGCGCGCCGAGAGGATGAAGGTGAAGCCCCCGAGCCCGCCGAGCGCCCAGAGTGTCCAAACGAAGAAAAAGCCGCCGGGGGATTTGGCGATCTCGCCGTAATGTGCCCCCCTCATGTGCATGACGGGCATGGCTGCCGCGAACAATCCGACGAGCAGCATGATGACGTGCCCCGATCGCCGTTCGGGGAGCACGAGTGTCCCGTACAGAAAGACCGCGAGGACGAGCAGCGCAGTGTTTGAGCTCTCTGCCTTCGATATCCCACGAACGATGTCGTCCGTAATGTGAAGCGTCAGGAAGAGGAGCGAGAGCAGAGATGCGACGGTCAACATGGTGTTGTGTTTCAATGGAAAGTCTCCTTATTGGATTTTATGTGTGCCTCATTGCCCTGCTGCCTTTGCCTGCTCCGTCCAGCGCTGCTCACTCACGCCAAATACCGGGAGCGACGGCGTATTTGAGAACCCGACGACAACGGCGAAACTCACGATTTAGCCAGTAATTCGGTTATGCCAGCCGCTCGTACAAGCAGGTCAGCCAACCCATCCCCACTGCCGACAAGCCGCACCGGATGCGAGGAAAAAAGGCGGATCTGGAGACAGATCGCCTTGAAAGACGGTAAATACCTTCTCGTTGTTCAATACATTCGGCGCGGCCCGTTCCGGCCTTCGATGTGCGCCGCACTAAAATGGCAGCAGTCCCAGCAGCGAGCGACGGGGAACAACGGCGGGCATCGACCGTTCTCCGCGAGATTGGTAACGATCAGTCGCGAAGGGTAGGGCTGTCCTCGTGGTTTGCGGCCGTGAGGGGCGCATCCGGAAATTACGGGGTCCCTTGGCGAGTTCGAGACGTGTCCGAACTGGGTGCCCGCCATGGACACGGGTCAGCGGTTCGCACGGATCACGCTGAAAACGATGGGCGTCCACGGGTTCGATCACAGGGCCATTTGGGCTGCAAAAGTTCGAAACGTGTCCAGACTGGGGAGCCTGCCTCAGGTTCGAATCCTAGGTGGGGTTCCCGGGAAAACACTCGACATCGTCTTGCAGATCGCCGGTTACGTTCAACCTGCCTTGTATGCCGGTGAGGTCTTTCATCAATCTTGCATAGTTCATCTCGAATTTTCAACCCCACGCCGTGGGGGCTGAATCTCCGCGCCACAAGGCGTGCAAAGCTCAGCCAAATGAGGACCCTCCGGGTTTACGCCGGGAAGAGATTCGTCATCCACGCAGTCCAGGCGGACTGGTCGCGCGCCACGACGGCCGCTGCCGTGTCGCCGTAGAGATAGAAGCTCACTGTGACGAACGCTTTCTCGCCGGCGGGGCACGCGGCGGCAAACACTGCACCCGGAGCGGGCAGATCGACGCGTAACAGCGTGTGTGGATTCCCGGCAGCATTGACTGAGTCCACGACACCGCTCAATGGAGGCGCGCCGTCGCCCGCATCGCGCCGCTCGCCCGGCGCTGCCCCCGCGAGATTCAGGGCGCCCGCGAGCTTCTCCCATGCGCCCGAGGCCGCCGGCATCGCTAAGAGTTGGATTTGCGAGCTCGGCTGGCCGGCGAAGTGCTCCAGATACAGCCGCAGAATGCGGAAGAATGATGGCCAGCCGGATTCGACACCGGCCAGTTGATCGTCCCAATCATCGGTTTCGGCGAAGAGGCTGTGCACCACCCGCACGATGCATGTGCCACTGCCGCTGGCCTCCACAGTCCATTCGGTGGCCACGGTGGGCGCGTTCGGCCCCCAGGAATCTTCCTTCACGAAGCGATGCGGCGCGTCCCATTCGGTGATGGTGGCGTCGGAGTCCATGCCCCCTCCGAAGTGGTGAGTGATGGCGCCGCCGAGGCGGCCATCGACCGCGGTGGGCACAAACCATGCGCTCACGCCCGGACCGGTGGCGATGGCTTGCCACACCTGCTCCGGGGTGCCCGGTAGTTCCACTTCCACCTGCACTGAACGGCGTCCGTTCGCTTCTTTCTTTACACTCATAATGCGGTCTCCTTGTTTTGTTGGGGTAACGGGTGCGCCGCCAAGACAAGCCGGTGCGTGCGTCCGCCCGGGGCGGAAGCGTCATGATAACGCGCCGCGAGCTGAGTGATCGCGGCGATGAGTTCGCTGCTGAATTGCGCGCGCTCGGCGGCCGAGCGGAAGCGGATCTCCGTGTCGATCGAGAGCGTGGCGAGGCGTTTGCCGGTTTCGCGCGCGCGAGTGGCGAGTTCGCTGACTTCACGGACGACACGGGCCGCCAGCGCGATCAGATAGCCCGCCGACAGGCGGTCGCGGCTGCGCCCAGGGGCGGCCGCCGCCGGGCCCATGGCGGCGGGCGACACCACGTAAGACGACGCGGTGGCTTCCACCAGGCGCTCTGTGATACCGCCCCACCTGCGTTCGCTGGTAGGCCGCACGAGGTGGTGGCTCTCCAGGACGCGCAGGTGGTAGTTCACTTTTTGGCGTGGAAGGGAGAGGCGCGCGGCCAGGGTGGCCGCCGACGCGGGCTCCGACAATTCGGCCAGGAGCCGCGCGCGGACCTGGTCGAGCGCGGCGGCGGCGGCCGGGGGAGACTGTATGACCTCGACATCCAGCACGAGAATATTAAAACATTGACAAATTAAGTTGTCAATAGAAAAACCGCGGCGCCGCGACGCCATGGGCCCCTCCCAAGCTGGCCCAGAGCTTCCTCCGTTAGTCTGGAGGGTTCGATTAGGATCGCTGCTGGGCGCCCAGGGATGAGAGCGCCGGCTTCACTCGTACACCATTGGTCTGAAAGAAGTTGGACTGGTTCGAGCAGACCGCGTTTTAGGCCGCAAAAGTCCGAAACGTGTCCAGACTGGGGAGCCAGATTGCGCTCCCGGCCATTCGCTATCTGATTGATTTCATTACGAGCATTTCAGACGCTTCTTGCGGATTGGCCCGACCTGCCAGTGACCCCGGCGTGGACTCGAACTCTATATCCGAACCGGCATCCTCCAACGAATCGGCGCCGGCCCACGATGGGCGCCAACTTCCGGATGGCCGACTGATACGGACGGAGCGGCAATGGTTTCAGAACGGAGCATATGGGCAACGGCGCTCGGGGAGGCGGCTCCTGGGGTAATCAACGCCAGGTGACAAGGCAGGAATAATATCCGGGCACGCCCTGTCGGGAGGCCACTGGAAGAAGGGTTCGCGCGCCGTAAGGCCACTCACACAAGCGCAACCAACCTCTCCGCCGCAAAGTGAGCGGCCGCTGGCACGATAACCGCCACACCCTGATCACCGAGTTGGCTGAGTCGGGCGCCGAGGAGGTGATCATGGGCATCGCGGGCCACTTCTCGCGGGCGATGTTGTCGCGCTACTCGCACATCGGGATGGAGGCGAAGCGCCGGGCACTGGATGCGATCGCCACGAGGCAGCGCGAGGCCGACAGGAAACGGAAAGAAGAAGCGGATCGCCAGGAAGCCGAACGCCAGAAGGCCCGTGCCCGGCAACAGTCGGAGCCTACGCAGGCGTACAGTAACGAACAGGGCGCCGGAGTGGTGGTGACGCAGGGCTTCGACAGCGCTAAGATCGGACGTGAGGACCATGGACGAGAACCGCATCACAATCGAACCCGGCAAAAGGTCCGGCCAGCCCTGCATACGGGGTCTGCGCATAACGGTTTGGGACGTTCTGGGCTGGCTCGCGGCCGGCATGAGCGAAGATCAGATCGTTAGTGACTATCCCGAATTGGAGCACGAGGATTTTCGGGCTGTTTATGATTACGCTGCCCGGGTCGGACGACGGGTCGCTCTGTGAAGTTGCTGCTGGACGAGAACTTGTCCCGCCGCCTTGTTGACCGGCTGGCCGATCTCTTTCCCGGCTCCACGCACGTAGCACTTGCGGGACTGCTCCAGTCTCCGGACACCAGCATATGGGAGTACGCCACGGCCGGTGATTACTCCATCGTCACTGCGGACGCGGACTTTTACGAACTCGCCACGACGTACGGCCCGCCTCCGAAGGTGATCTGGTTGCGCGGCTGCGATTACCCGACCGCAGTTGCGGAACGCCTCATTCGTGGTCGGGCGATTCGCGTGACGGAGTTTCTGGAAGATCCCGACCGGGCCGTCCTGATTTTGACTCCGTAGTCTCTCGTTCCATCCCTGCCGAGTCCCACCAGAAAAACCGCGCCCCGAAAAAAGTCCCACCAAAAGTCCCACCAATTTGCTCATCTCATTTCTGTAAGTCTTGTGTTTTCATCGGCAAAGTGGGCTAAACCTAGTGCTGCCTGTTAACCGAAGGGTTGTAGGTTCGAGTCCTACCTGAGGAGCCAAATTTCCATATCGCGTCCAGACCCGCCGTTTTCCTTTTCTTTTCTAAGACTTTCCTGGTTCGAATGGCGCAATACTTCGAACGGTTCGAACAGCGTCGTCCGCAAGGACCCGTCCTGCCAGGCGGCTTTTTCGACGACCACCTGGAGTAACCGGCGTTGCTCCGCGGCGGATTGCTGGAGGAACAACTCGCTCGCCCGGCTCGTCAGACGCAGCATGTCGACCGCCCGATCAATGGGGAGCGGCGTGGCCTTCTGGAACTCTTGAATCTTGAGCAGGAGACCATCTTGATCCCGATGAAAGGTGGCAGAATGCTTGTCGAAAAGTTCCTGGGTGATGCGCCCGTCGAGCTTGTCCATGTACATCGTCTCGATACGCGCTTTGATTTGGTCGTAGCGGACCTGCAATTTCTTGATGGCCTGCGCGTGGGCCGCCTGCTCGGTCTGGTCAGACATGAGCACAGCGTCGCCGAGCCATTCGAGAATCGGCTGCGGGATGACCAACTCCCGGAGGATGCCGGCAAACTCACGAGTGAGGACTTCTTGGCGCGTGTATGGTTCGGGACATTTTCCCCGGTTTCCGGTGCAGTGGTAGTACACGTACTTTCGCTTTTTCAACTCGCCAACAAGCACGCAGCCGCAGTGGCCACAGTGTACCAAGCCGGTGTAGGCGAAGTCGTGCTTCACTTTGCGGATCTTCTTCTCGGCGCGCACATCCAGTAACTCTTGGACGCGTTGCCAAGATTCGCGGGCGACCAGCGCCTCGTGAGTGCCCGTATACGTTTCTCCGTCCCAATCGAAATCGCCAGTGTAGATGCGTTTTCGAAGGATTTGATGAACAACACTGCTGTACAGCTTGCGACCACGCAGCTTGACGCCCTCGGCGTTTGATTCCCTGACCAGAGCCTTTAGCGAGTATTGGCCGGTTGCAAATCGCTGGAATAGTTGCGTGATCACGGGCGCGGAGTCCGGATCTGAAACGATCCCACGTTTGCCGCCGGGACCGTCCGCGTTCAGGTATCCGACCGGCGCAAAGCTTGGATAAGTGCCAGCACGCGCTTTCTCCAGCATCCCCTTGCGGGCTTCTTCACCCAAGTTGAGGATGTAGTTCCGCGCCATCAGCACGTTGATGCCGTGCATCAATTGGTCCGAGGAGCGCGAATCCGGACCGATAACGCGGCCTTCTTTCACCAAGTGAATGGTTATGCCGAGATCGTCAAGCGTAGTCCAATCCTTCAGGTTGCGGTACAGACGATCCGTCTTTTCCACGAGAATCGTCCGACAGGTCGCGCGGTGCTTTTTCAGGTACTCCAGCATCGCGGTGAAAGCAGTTCTTCCCGACTGCTTCGCGGTCTCCACATCCACGAATTCGTCAGCAACGATGATGCCCTGTTGGAGTGCGTGCTCGCGCAGTGATCGCTGCTGTGCTGGAATGGAGTAGCCTTCCTTTTCCTGGTCCTTGCTGGACACTCTGGCATACAGCACAGCTTGGGTGGTGTGGGCCGCCGTCCCGTTCTTGGAGGCGGGCGTCAGGGTTAAGGTTCTGGCTGGCATAGCAACTCAACATTACCTCGCCGCGCCGATGTCGTTTTTCGGTCCCAACCGCGCAAAATGCCCGCGAACTCCAGGAGCCGGGCCCGCGCAGCCTCCCATTGAGCATCGGAGAGCGTGCGACCGGCGTGCAGGTCGATTGCGCTGCGAGCAAAGGCCTCCATCTGCCCTCGACTTTGGTCGGTGCGATCACTCGGTGCGTGCATAGCGGGTGGAGAAAGCTCGGCGAGCTGACCGGATTCAGCGGGCAGAACTCCATGGTTCACTAGCGTTGAGAATGCGCGCGACATCCGGATGGTGTGTCGTCGATTCTTGCCCCGAAGAGCGATAACCGCCGGTAGCCAGCCACTGCTCCACCCATCTCACATCGATCCGGCGACGGCGTCCGACAGCAACAGATGGAATCTGGCCTGTACCAACCAGGTGAAGGCAGAGCCGGTACGGCAGGCCCGTGGCTTCCGCGAATTTCGGAATGGTAATCAACTTCGTCATCATTTACTCCAAGCAGGCCGGTGTTCCCGGACCAGCGGATGAGCGATGTTTTGTTCGGCCTCGCCTTTTAGCCGCCGGGTTGTATGGCTTCCGGCGTTTAGTGTGAGCTTCCGGGTGCGCCAGCGGAGAAATCGAATGCGACGCCGGTTTCCAACGCCCACGAAAAGGTCCAGATCCAAAGCGAGCGCCTCAGCACTAGAGAGAATCCGGCAGCAGCGGCCATACTCATTGCGAAGCTCTATCACACCCGGAGTGCGGTCGATAATATCGCGTAGTTCTGCACCATCAAACAGCATCTTTGGGGACTCCTCCGGCCTTTTGCTCTCCCGATGACCCCAGGGCGAGGGGAGAAACTCGACTTGCAGTCTCTGAGTGAATTTTGAAGCTTTAGGTAGAAAATATCGAGTTGTGGAGTGGCGACCGATCCGGTCCGACCCAGCAAGTCGCTTATTTACAGCGGCTTACGGGAGTGCGAGAGTAATTACCCAAGAGTAGTTACTGCAACTACTTCTTCGGCCCTCGCGGCAAAGATAACAAGTTTAACTTTGCCCATCGCTTTGAAAGCCACGCACGGGCGGCTGGCGCGTCCCGCCTGAACCCAGGCATCCGCCCGCGGGCGGTCAAGAAAGGTTCGGCAGGAGGAGTTGCCACTCGGCGTCCATCGAGCGACAGCAAAATCTCCTCTTGCGTACGGGGCCGGCTCTCGGCGATTTCTTGGAGTGCTTTGTCGATCCTTTCATACTTCGGGTTCCGCCTCACGCGTTTCTTTGGCTTGCCGATTTCCTTAGGCACGTGTGCATCGGCTTCGGCAAGAAATGCTTCACCATATGTGACTGCCAAGTGGACATCGTCCGGGCTACATTTGGTCACATTCAGGTGGTTTATAAGGTCTCGGATGTTAGAGTTATCGCGATCTGTCGCGGGGAGGCGAATACACGCGTCGCGGAGTTGGCGCATGGCCGTCGGGACCGACTCTTGCACGCGCGTGATCTCCCGGCCCGACAACTCCAGCGTAGGGAGCCTGTCCCGGTTCTCGCCTGCGACCTTCAAATCAACAATCGATTTCCTCAGTTCCGCATATTGGTCAAGGGGGGGCATGATCATGTGCCATGCTGGTTGTCCCGACCACATCTCAACGCGCGTGAAAGTGCACTGGGCAAGCAGTTGAATTCCTCGGTTCGCTGAATGGCCGGGCCCTTAAGCGGCGATTTTATCAATAAGGCGCACTTTGTTGCACGTGGTTCCTTGCGGGCTGGCCTTGCACGGCTCTTGTGGGTGTCGGGCGGGACTTGGCGGGACTCAAGGATGGCGATGGGAAGACCGCCGCGGACAATCTTCGTGCCAGGCGTTTCCGTTTCAGTGGCGTCCGTTGTGCAAGCGTCGTGCGTCCACGTACGGTCGGATGGCGCGGTTGCGGGCGGCCCGAAGCTCGCGCTCGGGCGTGCCTTCCGGTAGAGCGTCGAGCGCATCCCGGATGGCGGCGAGCGCCTGCTCACCCTGTGTACCAGACAGGTCGTAGGCCAACAGCCAAAGCGGCTGCACCAGCGAGTCCCGGTAGTTGCGCTCCCGTATTCTGCGGGCCTCGGCCTCCCCTTTGGCCTGCTGTGCGGCGCGGGCCTGAGCGAAGGCGGCACGGAACGGGGCCAGGGCAGCGTCGCGGGCGGCCTCCATGTCGCGATCCGACGCGGTGTGAGGCAATTCCCGCAACGCCAGTGCGACGGCTGCCTTGGCCTGCGCGTGCTCCTCGGCGGTCCCGTCTGACAGCTTCAGCCACCAGCGGTCCTCAACAAGCTCCTGGCATCGTCGCTGGTGGCGGAACCTGTCCACTACAGCCTGAACCGGCACCGCTGCCGCTGCTCTCAATTCGCCGATGCCGGCGTGTAGATTGCTAGCCAATAGCTCGCTCATGGCCGCAATGGCGGCGTCCACGGCCCCGGTTCTGACTTCTGGCGAGTCGCGGAATTCCCAGGGCAGCGTCGCGCGGACCTCGGCGGCCACGACGGCCAGATCGCCCAATCGTATCCACTCGCCCAGCGCCAACTCCAGGGCAGCCTCGATGATTTCCGCGGTGATTTGCGGGCCAGGCAAGGGCGTCAGCGGTTCCAATCGAGTGCGTACGGCCTCCATGGCTGCGAGGCGCAGGTGGGCGGGCGCGTCCGGGTGGACGCGGCGCAGCGCGGACTCCTCCGCTTGCCGCAGCCAGTCTGCGCGGGCATCCTCTTCCAGGCGGGCGCGCTCCGCGCGGTCACGTTCCGCCTTCCGCTCCGCTTCAGCAACCTCGCGCTCGCGGAACTGGTCATCCACTTCGGCCAGCTCGAGTTCGATCTTGCGCTTCCGGAGCAGGTTCTCGGTGACCACCACGTCTTCCGCCGCGGAGACCACGTCCTGCGACGGGTCGGCCAACAGTTCCGGGTGGCCGTGGTGGGCTGGCCCGTTCCTTGCCGCGGAGGTGACCTCCTGCGGCAAGGGCCGGGGCATGGGGGGCAGGCCGGCGCGCTTGAGCCGCTCGATTTCGCCAGCGGGAATACGGAATTGGCCGCCTGGAGTGGACTCCGAAGCGACGGCCCCGGACTCACACAGGGCCCGGATCTGGGCCTGGCTGGCGCTGAGTTGGTGCGCCGCCTGGCCGGTGGTGAAGTACAGACTGGTTGCCATGACTAATAACGATACGGATTTCCGTACGGTTTTTCAACCGTCTGCACGGTTTTCCGCATGGTTTTTCAACGGTTTACACGGTTTCCCGCACGGTTTTCGCTACGGTTTTTGGACAGTTTCGATTAGGCTGCATGCGGGGGCCATGGAAGGCGCGCCGGCGTTGACACGCGCCGCAAAAGGGCGCACCGTAGCCAGACAAAGCCGCGTTAAACGCGTCAAGCGGCCGCAGGGCGCGCCCTGAATGCCACGGGCGAACGGGGGCGCGTCGTGGGCGTGTGGCGCGCCCTATCCGCGCCCTGGCGCGCGCCCAGTTGGCCGGCTTCTGGGCCTGTACGGGCCAGGCTGGCGCGCCTCCTCGGCCCAGAGCCGCTACCGATATGAGGGATTGTCAGGTCGGTTTCCGGCGAACCTGCGTTCGAACGCCTCAAGTCAGCCGGATCGGGAGTGTAGTGATTCTTCCGACAGAGATGTCTCTCTCCAGCATGAAGGGCAGCGGCCGCACTCCCGAGCTTGGCCAGATCGTTGCGGTTCGGCAGCGCCTTTATCTCGTTGAACAATCAGTTCCTCCGGTGAATCCGGAGGACTCCACGCTGGTCCAGTTGTCGTGTGTGGACGATGACGCCCAGGGGCAACCACTAGAGGTGCTCCGGGAACGGGAGTTGGATGGGCAGGTCAATACACGTAACTGGCGATCTCGATTAGGTCCGTCAGGACGTCGGGAACGTCGCTGGAGAGCCGCCGGCTGATGTCGGCAATCTCAAGATTGACGCTCGGTTCATCGCCGCCTAGGTCGAGCCGGACAATTTGATCCGGCGAGACGCCACGGGGAGCCGGAGCGCCACCACAGAGGATGATGTGGTCAGGCTTCGCCACCCTCCGCTCCCTTTTGAAGCTCCGCGCCGAGCTTCGTGATGGCGTGACTTATGAAGCCCGCCGTTTTTCTTGGTGTGATGCCACCCTGGTAGTTCGCCTTCGAGAACCACTCGGCTGCGAACTGCTCGCCAATCTTGGATGCCTGCTTGCAATGAAGCGACAAGGCCTCCCGGAACTGCCGATTAGAGACGACATTTTCAAGTTCGTTTGAAAGTTCGCGGCTGAGGAAATAGGTCAAGTACGGTTCGGTCAGCCGCGCAAAAAAGTCGCGTGCGACCACCGAGAAATTGACCGGAGTGCCCAACCGCGCCAGCTCACGACGAACATCTTCGTGCGTCGTTTCAAACAGGCTCGTGGTCCGTTGCCCCAGGACCGAAGCAAGGGTTTCCGCGGCCCCCATCTGGGCCATCTCTCCCAGATCAGTGCGCCCGCCGACGCGGTAAACGTGGGCGTCCACGGCATCAGAGAGGCCGCCGACCAGTTCCATCAGGCTCGGTTGACCGGCGACGGAGATACCGATCTTTGCGAGTTCCCCAACGAAGTTGGATTGGCGCGCACAAAGCGGGATCTGGGTTAGGAGCCAAAAAGAGTGAAGCAGCGCCGGGTCGCGGGCCGCATCTTCCAACCCATCTTTGGAAGCGTCGAGGGTTGCCGCGGCGATGTCAGCAGTGGCGACACCGGCACCAACCAGGCCGATCACGTCCTGCCATTTCCGCGTTCGCGGAAGCCGTCCGAGCCGAGTATGACCCATGCACCCTCAACGGTTCGCTGCAGAAATGCAACGAAATAACCACTTTACGCCGTTTCCGGGGACTCAATGACACGCGACAGCGGGTCAGAGGTGGCTAGCGACGCTCCCGCAAATCGAAAACCGCTCGCCTGCCCCCAGATCCATCGCGCCCCTGCTGCCTTCGGATCATGGGAGAATCCCAATACCGGGCAAGTCGCTGGGGAATAGAATAGTTAATCTCGGGTAGCGAGACGGACAGCAAGGCGGTGCGGGTCGCCCGGTGCCTTGCCGACGCGGCAGCGGCGCGTTCCGTCAGTAGCCCCCCAAGTGCTGAAACCGTATCTTATGCCAATGTCTTCAGAGCGATGGAAGCAAATCACGCCGTCACAGTTCCCGTGGGAGCGGGAGGCTCTGGATTTTGTGCGCGAGCGGCTGCCCGATATCGATCCGTACCGAGCCTGGGCCAACTTCGAATTCATAGCGGACGACGGCACCATCAATGAAGTCGATCTGCTCGTGCTGACGCCACGCGGATTCTTTCTCGTTGAAATCAAAAGCAGGCCGGGAATCCTGAGCGGTGACCGCGCCACATGGGTGTGGGAATCTGACAATCGGTCATATACGGAAGACAACCCGATCATTCTGACCAACCGCAAAGCGAAGAAGCTGGTGTCGCTGCTGAAGCGGCAGAAGGCGTGCCAAAAGATCCGGGTTCCCTACCTCGACCCGCTGGTCTTCTGTTCGCACGATACCCTGGAGTGCCGCCTCCAGGGTGTGGACCGTTACCGCATCTGTCTGCGCGACAGGGAGAAGACGGCTGATCGTCCGGCAGCACCGGGGATCATCGCGGCTCTCAAATCCCGAAATGTCGAAGGGCTGTTCGATAATTTCGAGCTGCTCGTAGACCGCCCGATAGCCAGTGCGATATCGCGCGGCATGGAGCAAGCAGGCATTCGCCCGTCACAGAGGTCGCGGCGGGTTGGCGACTACGTGCTTGGCAAGCTGCTGTTTGAAAGCCCGACCGGAACCTATCAGGACTGGGAGGCCACCCACTCCACATTCGACAAGATGCTGCGCCGTGTCCGCATCTACACCACCGGCGCAGCCACGCCGGCCCTTGACCGCACTACCATCCGCAAGGCAGCCAAACGGGAGTTCGAGCTGCTGGAGGGTCTGAGCCATCCCGGCATTCTCCATGCCCTCGACTACACGGAACACGAACTCGGTCCTGCCATCGTATTCCGCCACGATCCTGATTCCATCCGGCTTGACCATTTCTTGTCGCAGTATGGGGCGAAACTAAACGTCGATGATCGGCTCAACCTCACGCGGCAAGTCGCAGAGGCGCTCCGTTACGCGCACGAGAAACGGGTAGTCCATAGAGCACTCAGCCCGCAGAGCATTCTGGTCACCGATGCCGATTCGTCCGCCCGGAAGATCAAGATCTTCAACTGGCAGACGGGGCAGCGCCTCGCCGGCACAACTTCGTCGAAGGGACTCGGGCTTGTGACGCCCACTATCCACCCGGAGCAACTCATCGAGGATGCCGCCACTGTGTACATGGCCCCGGAGGCGATCACGGAGCCTGGCAGCCTGGGCGAACACATGGATGTCTTCTCGCTGGGCGCCATCGCCTACCACATATTTTCAGGCCAGCCGCCCGCCGGAAACCTTTTCGAACTGGGGGAGAAGCTTCGAAACGGAACGGGGTTGGCGGTCGACTCCGTCCTCGATGGCGCCGCCGCCGAACTTCAGGAACTGATCCAATTCAGCACCTGTCCCTCTGTGACCGCCCGCTACGAAAGCGTCGCCGATTTTCTTGAACAACTCGACAAGGTCGAGGACAAGCTCACCACTCCGGAAAAGGACACCATCGACAACCCGCTCGAAGCCCGTGTCGGCGACAAACTGGATGGCGGATTCGTGGTGCGTGGTCGGCTGGGATCGGGATCGTCGGCGCTGGTGATGCTGGTCGAAAAGGACGGAGCCGAAGTCGTCCTGAAGCTCGCCAGCAAGACGGACTACAACGACCGCCTCCGCGAAGAAGCGGCGGCGCTTAGGAAGCTTCGCCACCCGAACATCGTTGAGGTTTTCGGCGACGTGGAGATCGGTGGTCTGGCTGGGTTCACCATGGAGCGCGCCGGTGACAAAACACTCGCCCAGCGTATCCGCAGCGAAGGGCGTCTGCACTTGGACCTGCTCGAACGATTCGGCGAAGAACTCATCCAGACAGTCCGGCACCTGGAACAGGTCGGCATCCCCCATCGGGATCTCAAGCCCGACAATGTCGGCGTTCGCCCCTTTGGGAAGAACAAGACGCTGGGCGTCGTCCTCTTCGACTTCTCGCTCTCGCGCACACCTCTCGACAACATTCGCGCCGGCACCGCGCCATACCTGGAGCCATTTCTCAGTCGGCGCAAGCCGCCGCGCTGGGACATCCACGCTGAGCGATATGCGCTGGCCGTAACGCTCTACGAGATGGCAACCGGGAAGCTGCCTCGTTGGGGCGACGGACAGAGTGATCCGGCGTTGCTCGAATGCGAGGTGAGCCTCGACACCGAGTTCTTCGATCCGGACCTGCGTGAGTCGATGGAGGAGTTCTTCGCGAAGGCGCTACGGCGCGACTACAGCAAGCGCTTCGACAACAGTGAGGAAATGCTTCGCGCCTGGCGGCAAGTCTTCGAGCAGGCCGAGGACGGTCGCCGCCAAACTGACACTGGCGAGGATTTCGACCACGCGGCCGCTATTGCTTCCGCGACGCCCGGCACCCAGATCGTGTTGCTTGGTTTGAGCACCCGCGCCAATAACGCTCTGGACCGGATGAATGTGGTCACGGTGAGGGATCTGTTGCAGGTACCGCTGACACAAATCAATCGCTTACGCGGCGTCGGCAACAAGACGCGCAGAGAAATTGCGGCAACGTTCAACGAGCTGAGGCTGAGGTTTCCGGATGTCGAAAACATTGGGCCTGCCAAGCCCGAGCCGAAGGAAGAGGAGCAGGAGGCGCAGGTCGCCAGCGTCGATCTCATCGCGGAGCAACTCCGGTCAGCCGGCGTGAAAGGCGAAGCCGAGAAGCGGATTCTTTACGCCTTCCTCGGATTCGACGATGTGAACCAGCCTGGATCGTATGCGTGGCCCAGCCAGACGGACACTGCCTCGCGGTTGGAGATTACCCGCGCACGGGTGAGCCAAGTCATCGTCCGGGCTCGTGACAGATGGAAGAAGAACCCCTCCGTTACCGCTCTCCGCGATGCTGTGGACATGATCCTTCACACATACGGGGGAGCTATGACCGTGGCCGAACTGAGCGAGGCCGTGCTAACGGCACGTGGATCTGTGAACGACGATCCGGTCCGGTCCCGGCTGGCTGCGATTGTCACGCGCGCCGCCGTGGAGACGGAATCGTCCATGGAAAACCCGCGATTCGTCGAGCGGCGCGGGAGTCTAGCTATTCTGGTCGCGTGCGACAGCGCCCATGCCGATTACGCCGAAGGCTTAGGCCGGGAAGCGGACAGACTTGCGGACAATGACCCAGTACTGCCGCCGGCGCGCATCCTGGAGGCGTTGCGCGCGGTCGAGCCACCGGCAGGGGAATCGCCCCTCAGCGAGACAAGACTCGTTCGTCTGGCATCCGCGGCGTCTACTCGCGCGTCCGTTTCCAGTCGCATGGAACTCTACCCACGCGGAATGGCAGCGAGCCGCGTTCTGAAGCTGGCCCACGGCGCACTTCTCGGGGCGCGGGAGTTGACCGTCGATGAGATCAGGAGGCGGATTGCCGCTCGCTATCCAGAGTCGGAACAACTGCCTGATCGGCCTGCGCTCGACCAGTTGATCGCGGATTCGGGGCTGGAGATGAAGTGGAGCAGCGACGCCGCTGATGGCAGGGGCGCTTATGTCTACAACTCCAAGGACGGCATGGGGTGGAGTTCCAGCACGACCATGCCGAGCAGGATGCCCACTATCCTGCCGCAGATGCCTCCTTCTGGAGAGGTGGCGCCGGAAGTCGCCGATGCTAGGCTCCTGGAGAACAAGCTGCAGAGGGCGGCAGCCGACGGGACCTTTCTCGCCCTAACGGTCGCCCCGAAAGGCATGGACGCTGCCGAGCAGGAACTGATTCGCCGGTTCCAACTTCAGCGGTGCAACATCGACGAGATTCTCATTCGGTTGATGCGCGAGCAGGCCAAAGCCGCCAAGGTCGATTGGAGCGTTGTGCTGCAGGCGGATGGTGCAGCGCGCGACAGCCAGAGTTGGCGCAATCTGATGATCCTGGTGGGCCGGTGCATTCCGCTGCTGGAGAAGGAGCTGACCAAGGTCGCTGGAACTGCGCTCCTGGTGTTTCCTGGCCTGCTGGGCCGCTATGACCAATTGGAAGTGCTCAGGCATCTGCGGGACCGGATCACCAGTCCTGCGGGAAGCGGTGGGGCGTTGCGCGGACTGTGGGTCTTGCTCCCGTCGGATGAACAGAGCGCCCTGCCCATGCTCGACCGCAAAGAGGTGCCCGTGATTAGTTCGAACCAGTGGGCCAGGATTCCAGAGGCTTGGTTTACGAACCTCCACCGCTCCGGCGCGCCGACGAGATCGCAAGAGGGGAGCGGAGCAAGGCATTGATTGATCCAAAGCAACTATTGACCGACTTGCAGAAGCTGCTAAAGCGGCTCGAACCGGACATTCGAAACCGTTTTGAATCGAATCCGGGCATCGACGCCCGGCTGCGTGGTGAATACGACAAGGCGAAGTCGGCTAACCGCACCGCCCAGGCTTACGAGATCTGGCGGGACGACTACATCACGCAGGTCGCCGTGGCTTGGATATTGGGCTGTGTTTTCGTCCGATTCCTGGAGGACAACGGCCTCATCGACACTGCTTGGTTGGCCGGCCCCAACGACAGGCTTCAGCTTGCTCGTGACCAACACACCCTCTATTTCCAAGGCAACCCGACGCACAGTGACCGCGAGTACCTGGAGCATGTCTTCCGGGAGGTCGCGAATCTCCCCTCGATGAGGGAACTTCTGGATGGTTCCCATAACCCGATCTCAAAGTTTGGTCCCACTGGGGACGGCGCGCATGAATTGCTCGATTTCTGGCAGAAGGTTGATCCTTCCACGGGCGCTATCATTCATGATTTCACCGATTCGGACGGAAGCACGCGATTCCTGGGCGACCTGTATCAGGATCTGTCGGAATCCACGCGGAAACGGTACGCGTTGCTCCAGACCCCGGAGTTTGTCGAAGAATTCATCTTGGACCGTACGCTCGCGCCGGCAATTGAGGAGTTCGGCTACGCTAAGGTCAAGCTGATCGACCCTACGTGCGGGTCCGGACACTTCCTGCTGGGCGGGTTTAATCGACTGTACCAAATCTGGGCACGACACGAGCCTGGCCTTAATCTTCGCGAATTGGCTCAACGCGCGCTAGACGCTGTGTTTGGCGTTGATCTGAACCCTAATGTCGTCGCGATTGCCCGTTTCCGTCTCCTGATCGCCGCCTTGAGGGCCTGCGGCATTCGGCATCTCAAATCCGCTCCGGGCTTCAACATCAACCTGGTCGCAGGTGATTCGTTGCTGCATGGCCCGCGACTTGGCAGTGAACTAGATCGCGTCGCGTACCTGGAGAGCATGGACCCGCTCCAGCACGTCTACGAAACCGAAGATGCCGGGGAGCTACGCCGCATTTTGGGACAGCAGTATCACGCAGTCGTCGGCAATCCACCCTACATTACCGTCAGTGACAGTGCGCTTAATGGCGAATACAGGAAGAGGTTCGCCTCCTGCCACAGGCAGTATTCCCTCGCAGTCCCCTTCATGGAGCGCTTTTTCCATCTCGCGCTCAGCAACGGTGGCTACGTAGGCATGATCACGGCGAATTCGTTCATGAAACGAGAGTTTGGAAAGAAGCTCGTTGAGTCATACATCCCGAGATGGGATCTAACCCATGTAATCGACACTGCCGGTGCGTACATCCCCGGCCACGGCACACCTACCGTAATTCTGTTCGGGCGCCACCGCAAACCAGTACGCGATTCTATTCGCGCAGTGATGGGCATCAGAGGCGAACCTCAGACGCCCCAGGACCCTGCGCATGGCCTTGTGTGGAGCGCTATTCAGGCTCAGGTGGACCATCCGGGTTCCGAATCAAGATTCGTGAGTGTGACGGACACACCACGGGCGAGCTTTCATAGGCATCCCTGGAGTATTGGTGGCGGCGGGGCAGCGGAATTGAAAGGCAGGATCGATGCTGGTGCCGCAGGCCACCTCAACGAAATAATCGCTGAAATCGGACGCACGACCCATACTGGGGAGGATGACGCATTCTACTTTCCAGAATGGAGTGCCAGAACGCACAATCTGAACGACTGGTGCGTGCCCCTCGTGTTAGGTGAGGATGTTCGCGACTACTGCATTTCACCGACATTCGTATCGTTGTTCCCCTACGATAAGTCCACTGGCGAGCCGGTTTCCGAGTTTTCTGCCGTCATGCACCGTCACCTTTGGCGCGTACGGTCGAATCTTGCGAATCGTCGCGATTACGGACAGAGTATCACCGAACGAGGACTTCGTTGGTTTGATCACTCGATGTTCTTCAAACATCGGTACCGCACCCCCTTGTCCATCGCCTTCGCTTTCGTTGCAACACACAATCATTTCGTTCTTGATCGGGGCGGGAAAGTGTTCAACAGAAGTGCCCCGGTCATCAAGCTACCGCCTGAAGCAACCGAGGATGACTACCATGCTCTGATCGGTTTGCTGAACTCGTCCACTGCATGCTTTTGGATGAAGCAGGTGTTCTACCCCAAAGGGGGGGACCATGTTGGAACGGAAGGCGCGCGCATCAGACGGACCTTCTGGGATGAGCGGTTTGAGCACGACGGGACGAAGCTGGAACAGTTTCCACTCTGTCAAGAGAGACCACCCGTTCTAGCGAAAGTCCTCGGTGGGTTGGCCGCTGAGTTGAGTAGAACCCTTCCTGCTGCGCTCTCCCGCGAGCAGACGCCCAGTCTCAGCGGGTTCGGCAAAGCGAAGACGCGCTCGACGGACCTGATCGAGCGTATGATCGCCCTACAGGAGGAACTTGACTGGCAATGCTACCGCCTGTACGGCTTGACAGACGAAGACTTGACGATGGTGAGCCAGGCACCGCCGCCTATTCGACGAGGAGAACGTGCCTTTGAGATCTCCATGGCTCGCAAGATGGCGGATGGCGAACTGGAGACGACGTGGTTTGTTCGGCACGGCTCCACCCCAATAACGGAACTGCCTCCACACTGGCCTGCAGACTACCGCGCGCTGGTGGAGCGACGTATTTCGGTCATAGAATCCGACCGCGATATCGCGCTTATCGAGCAGCCCGAGTACAAGCGCCGATGGAACCCGGAACCCTGCTGGGCAGAACTGGAGAGCCGCGCCCTGAGGGGTTGGCTGCTAGATCGTATGCAGGAAGCACGCTACTGGTCCCAAATCGAACTGACCAGCTGTGCGAAGCTGGCCGACTGCCTTAACAACGACGTCGAGTTTCGACAGGTTGCAGAACTGTACCGAGGACGTTCGGACTTTGACTTAACGGCACTCATCGTCGAGCTGATCGAGACTGAATCGGTTCCCCTTTTAGCCGCCGCGCGCTTAGGCGATTCTGGACTCCGGAAGCACGCGGTTTGGGAACGGACTTGGGACTTGCAGCGCCACGAGGACGCCGTTGACGCGAATGTCCAGGCGGACCAGCAAATCCCTGACATCCTCAAAGGCGAAACCACTAGGAAGAGAAAAGCCGCCGAGGTCGGTGACATTCATGTCCCGCCGAAGTACGATTCGAAGGATTTTCAAGAACAGTCGTACTGGTTACTACGCGGCAAACTCGACGTTCCCAAAGAGCGGTTCACCAGCTTTCCATTCTGCGAGCGTGATGTCGACCAGACTCCTGTAATCGGCTGGGCTGGATGGGACCATCTTCAGCAGGCGCAGGCGATAGCCTCTTACTACGAGCGAGTAAAGAACCATGAGGGCTGGACGCCCGAACGGCGCACACCGCTTCTGACGGGTATTCTTGAACTCATTCCCTGGCTCAAGCAGTGGCACAATGACATCCATCGCGAGTACCGGGAGCGGATGGGCGATTTCTTTCAACAGTTTGTCGAGGACGAAGCCCGCGCTATGGAGATGACCCTGGACCAGATCCGGCAATGGACGCCTCCGGTGCAGTCGAGAACGCGCGGAAGGAAAAAGAGGAATACGTAACGTTTCGGCGAGGAGCGTTGCGACAGAAAATTCATGGCGACCTACATCAAAGACCTCATCGAATTGCCGGATCAAGTTCGGCGCGGAGATTTCGTCCTCCGGTTGACCGAGGGTGTCACGAAGCCCGAAGAGACGCTGGACACGTATGTAGTCACGCCGCAACTGGTGCGGTGCTTCGACGATGCCTTGGGCATGATCCGCGCCGGCATTGAGGGGCGTACCAGCAAGGCCGCCTATCTGCACGGCAGTTTCGGCAGCGGCAAGAGCCATTTCATGGCGGCGCTCTACTTGTTGTTGCAGCACAACCCGGCTGTACGTTCTGTTGCGGAGTTGGCGCCCGTCGTTGATCGGCACAACGCCTGGATTCAAGGCAAGAAATTCCTCCTGATCACGTACTACATGCTCAGTGCCAAGACCATGGAGTCGCACATTCTGGGCGAGTACGTGAACCAGGTCCAGCGGCTGCACCCCGGCTCGAAGCTTCCTGGGGTGTTTCTGGCCGAGTCGATGTTTCGGGACGCCCAGAATCTGCGTACCGAAATGGGGGATGAACGATTCTTCACTACACTCAACCGGGGCTCCGAAGCAAACAGTTCCGGGTGGGGCGAGATCGGTGCAGGATGGGACGCCGCGTCCTTTGAATCAGCGATTTCCGCGCCGCCAAGAGCCGAGGACCGCGTTCGTCTGGTGGGCGATCTCGTCGAGAAGTTCTTCACCTACGCGAGGAGCGGCGATTCGGAGTTCGTCGATCTCGACACCGGCTTGTCAATCATCAGCAAGCACGCGAAATCGCTCGGGTACGACGGGCTGATTCTTTTTCTGGACGAGTTGATCCTGTGGCTCGCCAGCCACGCAGCCAACGTCGAGTTCGTGACCCGCGAGGGGCAGAAGCTCATCAAGTTGGTGGAATCGCAAACAGCGGACCGTCCCACGCCGATTATCAGCTTCGTGGCGCGCCAGCGGGATTTGCGGGAGTTGGTGGGTGAAAACCTGACTGGGGCAGGCATCGTCAGTTTCAGCGACACGCTCAAGCATTGGGAAGCTCGGTTCGCCACCATCAAACTGGAAGACCGGAACTTGCCAGCCATCGCCGAGAGACGAATCCTTAAACCCAAGTCCGAAGCCGCCCGGCAGCAGATGGATGATGCCTTCCGGCAAACGCAGCAGATCCAAAAGGAAGTGATGGATGTGCTGCTGACCAGCGATTCCGATCCGGCCGCTTTCCGCAAGATTTACCCATTCAGCCCGGCTCTTGTGGAAACCTTGGTGGACGTTTCGTCGGTGCTGCAGCGTGAACGGACGGCGCTGAAGATCATGCTCCAGTTGCTGGTCGAGCAGAAGGACACGCTCAAGCTGGGCGACATCGTGCCAGTGGGCGATCTATTCGACGCCGTCGCGGAAGGGGATGAAGCGTTCTCGGACGTGATGCGGGTCCACTTCGACAACGCAAAGAAGCTCTATCAGCAGAAGCTGAAACCTATCCTCGAACGCGACCACAGCCTGACTTTCGAGCAGGCAGCATTGCTACCTGCTGACGATGTACGGGCCGCCGCGCTTCGGAACGACGACCGGCTGGCGAAAACCCTACTACTCTCGGCCTTGGCTCCGAACGTGGAAGCGCTCCGGGGTTTGACGGCCAGCCGCCTCGCGGCCTTGAACCACGGCACAATTAAGTCACCGATTCCGGGGCGCGAAGGCAACGTGGTTCTCGGCAAGTGCCGGCGATGGGCGGCGGAAATCGGGCAAATTAAAATTGGCGACGAACCAACGAATCCCACGATATCCGTGCAACTGACCGGAGTGGACACGGAGAGCATTTTGGAGCAGGCCAGGACGGTGGACAACCCTGGCAACCGAATTCTGAAGATCAAGGAACTCCTGTTCGGCCAACTCGGGATTCCGCATGAAGATCAGCTTTTCGTCCGGCACGACTTCAAGTGGCGGGCGACGAAGCGCTCGTGCGAAGTCCTTGTGGCCAACGTCCGCGAGTTGGCGGATGAATCCCTGGAGGCTCACGGCGACGACTGGAAAGTCATCATCGACTACCCGTTCGACGAAGGTCATGGCCCGCAGGACGACATCTCGAAGATCGAGACATACCGGGCCAAGCAGAAGCCCGCGAGCCGCACTCTGCTCTGGATTCCTTCATTCCTGAGCAGGCAGGCGCAAAAGGATCTAGGGACACTGGTGGTGTTGGATCACATCCTCACGGGGGAGCGATTCACGAGTTACGTGACTCACCTCGCGCCGGTGGATCGGCAGGCGGCGAAGACGCTGCTGGAGAACCAGAGGAGCCAGCTTCGCCAACGGTTGATTCAATACCTGGAGGGCGCATACCAGGCTTCAAATCCGGTCCAGGGTTCGCTCGACACGGCCCACGAACTGAATGTGTCGGAGCATTTCCAGACGCTCGACCCGGCTTTCGATCTTCAGTCGCCGGTGGGGGCGAACCTTCAGCAGGCCTTCCAGCACCTATTGGGGCAGGCTTTGAAACACCAGTTCCCGGCGCATCCGGCGTTTGAGGACGAAACGAACCTCGGGCCTGCGACGTTGAAGCGGGTCCTCGCCGAACTGGAACGTGCCACTCAGACACCGGATGGGCGGATCGCCGTCGATCAGCCGAAACGAAGGGAAATGCGGCAGATCGCGAATCCACTGAAACTCGGGGAGATGCACGAGACGCATTTTCTGCTGGGCCATCACTGGAGAACCCATTTCCTCCGAAAACAGGCCGAACAGGGCGGCGCGATGACGGTCGGCAAGATGCGAAGGTGGATCGATGAACCTGTGGCCATGGGGCTTCTCCCCAAAGAGGTTCCGAATCTCATCATCCTGGTGTTCGCCCTGCAAACGAACCGAAGCTTTTTCCTGCATGGCGGGCCCACACAGCCCAGCCTGGAGAACGTGCAGGATGAACTGGAACTCCGCGAGCAAAAGCTGCCTTCGCAAGCGACGTGGGATAAAGTCCGGGAGCGCGCGGCCGCGGTATTCGGCGTCACCGCCTCGCCGTTGCTCAACGCTTCCAACGTGTCGAAGCTCATCGGCGACATTCAGGCCGAGATCGCCGCAAGGAAAGATGGTTGCGGGCAACTCTCGGTTCGGCTCAAACAGGTTGCATCGCAGTTGGCCGATGCGGGTACGACGCCTGCCCGGATCAGGACGGCTCAGGTGGTCAAGACGCTCGTGGATGCACTGGCACAAAGCGAGGGAGATGCATTCGTGAATGCCCTGGCCCAGGGCGAGGTGGCCTCTTCGGAGCAGGCAATGGGGGCGAGCTTCAAGAAGGCTGGAGGCGTGCTTGAATCGCTCTCCCGAGTGAACTGGGAGTTGCTGGAAGCAGTACTCCGGTTGGCTGATGACCGAAAGCAGGCAGCACAGGCCATTTGGACTGCATTGCGGCAAGCATTCCAGGCCGATGAACTTGCCGTAGCGCTCGGGCCCGCCCTTACCGAGGCGCAGAGCCGCGCGGTGAAGCTCCTGGCCGATGTGCCGAAACCGCAGCCGGAAGGAAGAACGACTCCTGGTGCGACTGTCCCTCAGGAAACACCAAGACCCGGTGCCGGCGCACAACCGGGAGGCGACGGTTCGCCGAGAAGGTCGAACAAGTTCTCGCACCTCGAAAGCGATGAAGCGGAAGTCGCCGCGTTCTACGGGAGCAATACCGAAGGCCTGAAGAGAAACCGACAACTGGTCGAACAGTTGAAGCGCCTCTACGGGACGAGCCAGGTGCGTGGCGATTCGGTCCCGGAGAATCTGCCAGCCGAAAAGGTCCGCGAGGCGTTGGAGGTCCATCACATCCGGCCGCTGTCCAAGGGTGGCGCCGACGCTCGATCAAATATGATCGTGGTGAGCGCGACGCTCCACACGCTCATCCACGCGGATGAGAACTGCGTCATTGACTTGGTTACGCGCGAGATGACACTGTTCGGAGTGCGAGTCCCCCTGCGGGTGGAAGCGGCTCATAACGGATAGATGCAATGGCCTCTCTTTCCCAAATCCGCGCCCAGGTAGCGAACATCGTTCGCCGCTTGCCGGAGGCGCGCGCCATCGGAATCCGGACTGTGAACGGCTGGAAAGGCAACGCCCGGATCAGCGTGAGTGACCGCGAGTTCAGGGTTGTGTACTGCCCGTCCGAGTTGCAGATCCGCGAGGCCCTCCTGGATGCAGGGGCAACGTCAACGCCAGTCGTTGTCGTGACCAACTTGGAGGAGGGCGATCTCGGACAGGATGTCGTCGTGCGGTTTGCCAGGCGGCGTCTCTACTCCGTGGAGGGCTGGACCATCCTGAAAGACGTGTTCCAGGCGCGGGAGATTGATCCGAGTCTGCTTCGCCGGCCATGGCTGGCCGATTTCGTGATGGATGCACTGCCCGCCGATGGCGTTGACCCGGTTCCGACCGGCGTGCTGGACTCAGAAACGGTGTGGGGCCTGGTCCTACGGAAGAGCCTGGGTTTCGGATCTGCGCGGCCGGATGCGCAGGACTTGGTGGAGTGGTCGCTTGACGCGAGCAACCTGAGCCGAATGGGGGCTCTCTCAGCAGATATGCGAAGCGCGGTCCGGGAATGGATCGAGGGTTCCGCCGGTAAGATGACCGGACCCGTTTTGGACTGCGTTGATGCAGGACTCGGAGTCGATGTCTTTCCGGTTGGATTAGCGTTCGGAACCGTTTTTGCGGAAGCATCGTTTCCGGAGTTGCGGGCAGCGGCGACGAGACTGGAGTTGTACGCGGGCAGGCGTCCAATTGACGCCGATGTTGCGCGCTCGTGGGCGGATGCGGCAAGGTCCCTCTATGACCGGTTTGCGTCGCAGGGCGACGCCGATCATCAGGTGATGGAGATTGCTGATAGAGCGGACCAAATGCTCCGAGAAGTCCGCGCGGACAGCTTCGCGTGGTTGAGTGACTATTCGCGCCTGGGATTCGAACTCAGGCTTGACCAGTTTGGGCGCGCGCTCACGGCAGTCCTATCGTCCGAATCGGAACGAGTTCCTGACGATCTTCTGGCCGCCGCTGAGTCGGTCCAGAAACATCGGTGGTCGGAGCGGTTCCCCACGCGAGCGTCCCAGGTGGAGATGGCGGTAAGAATTGTCCAATGGCTGCGCACCGCTGGCCGCTCCGGCGTAGATCCAGAGTTGCAGAGCCTTGAGGACGCTGCGATTGCTTACGCTCGGGACGGTGGCTTCGTAGACTGGGCCAGGCAATCGATCTACTATGGCGACCCTGTCGATGCGCTCTCGTCTGCCTACAGCCAGCTTTGTGAAGCTGTCGCCGAGCGGAGGCAGGCGCAAAACAGCCGTTTTGGGAGTCTTTTCGCGGCATGGATGGAGGCCGGTTCGACAACCAAGTTGACTGTGCTGGTCGAGGACGTTTTGAGAACGGTGCTGGCTCCAGCCGCCCAATCCGCACCGGTGCTCCTCGTGGTTGTAGACGGCATGAGTTACGCCGTCTACCGCGAGTTGCTAGAAGACATTCGCTCCATGGGTTGGGTAGAAGTCACCAAGAAAGGCGATCCGCCGCTGAGACCAGCCATCGCGGCGCTGCCGTCTGTAACCGAAGTCTGTCGTCGGAGCCTTCTGTGTGGCAGGTTGATGTCCGGTACCGGGGACGACGAAAAACAGGGGTTTGCCGGCCAGAAAGATCTGCTCCAGGTTTCGAAGTCGGGCGCGCCGCCGTTGCTTTTTCAGAAGTCCGATCTGACGGACACCGGCGGGGCAACGCTGGCAGCGGATCTCCGGCGCGAAATCGCGTCGTCGAAGCGTCGCGTGGTTGCGGCGATTGTGAATGCCGTAGATGATCACCTCCTCAAGGGGGAGCAAGTCGCGGTACCGTGGACGCTGCGGCACATTCCGGTGCTGAGTCATTTGCTGGCGGCGGCCATGGAATCCGGACGGTTGGTCGTCCTAACCAGTGATCATGGTCATGTACTTGACCGGCGAACCACGTTCCGCCCGGCCACTGCCGGCGAACGTTATCGGATTGATGACGGCGATGTTGCCGACGGAGAGGTACGGATCAAGGGTGCGAGGGTTGTGTTGCCGCCAGAAGGCGTTTTGATCGCACCGTGGTCGGAGAAGATCCGATACGGGAGCAAACGAAATGGATATCACGGCGGTGTATCTCCACAGGAATGTGTGATTCCACTAACGATTCTGAGTTGGCCGGCGCTTGTGCCCACAGGTTTTGAGGTTGTTGCGCCCTACGATCCCGATTGGTGGATTATCGGTGGGACCGAGCGTCCCGCTCTACGCACCGTGGCACCACCCCCGGTCGCTGTTCAGCCTGAGCCGAAATATTCGGAGCGCGGTCAGGCGGAACTGCCGTTCGCGGCCGCGTCTTCGCCGGGGACATGGATCGAGCAACTCCTGAACTCTCCGGTCTTTGTTCATCAACTGAAACAAGCCGGGCGGGCCGCTCCAACCGCTGACAGGATACGCGGTGTCCTCGCAGCGTTGGACGAGCGAGGTGGGACTGTTTTAAGGCAGGCGCTTGCTCAGAAGCTCGGCGAGTCGGAGCTCCGAATGCCCGGCCTTATTGCGGCCTTGCGGCGAATCCTCAATGTGGATGGATACTCCGTGCTTTCCGTGGATGATGCCTCCGGCTCAGTTGTGCTGAACAGGCAGTTGCTGGAAGTCCAGTTTGAACTGAGCCAGGGAGAACCCACCCATGGTTAGCCCGCAGAGACGCCGGGAGATCATTGACGCACTGCGCCGCGGGACAGTCCCTCAGCGAGGGCTGGACACGTTTGCGGTGGGCATGGAGAAGTTTCAGGAGGCAATCGACCAGGAGTTGGAGAGTGCGCGAACGGGGGGAGGGGTCTTCAAGGCGATTCGTGGAGAGTACGGGAGCGGCAAGACCTTCTTCGCCAGATGGCTCCAGGAGCGCGCCAAACGCCTGTCGTTCGCTACGGCCGAGGTTCAGATCTCCGAGACTGAGACGCCACTGCATCGGTTGGAAACGGTGTACCGGCGGCTGATGGAGCGTCTGGCGACGACCGATTCCGATTCCGGCGCGTTCCGAAGCGTGATTGACGGCTGGTTCTACACCCTCGAGGAGGATGTCCTTGCCGTCGGCGATCTTGGCCCCAGTGACTCGACGAAGTTGCTGGAGCGGACCAACGAACTCATGGAACAGCGGCTGGCTGCAATTGCCAAGACCGCGCCATTCTTCTCGGTGGCACTGCGTGGCTACCGGAAGGCATTGTCGCAGGGCGACTCCGCGACCGCCGAGGGAATACTCGCGTGGCTGATGGCCCAACCCAACGTCGCTGCTTCCACAAAGAGGTATGCGGGAATCAAGGAAGACATTGACCACTTCGGCGCTCTCAGTTTTCTGCAAGGACTTCTTGTCGTCCTCCGGGACTCTGGCCACGCCGGCTTGGTTATCGTCCTGGACGAGGTCGAAACACTGCAGCGCGTCCGAAGCGACGTTCGCGACAAGGGGCTGAATGCGCTTCGGCAACTAATCGACGAGGTTTATTCTGGCAGGTTCCCCGGACTCTACGTTTTGATTACCGGAACGCCAGCGTTCTTTGACGGCCCGCAGGGTGTACACCGGCTGCCCCCGCTTGCACAACGTCTTCAGGTCGATTTCGGGGTTCACACACGGTTTGACAACCAACGTGCCGTCCAAGTGAGACTGCGAGGGTTCGATCTCGACTCGCTGGTCGAGGTCGGCAGAACAGTCCGCGACATTTTCGCCGAAGGCTGCGTCCGCGCTGACTTGGTTCGGACCATAGCCGACGATGCGTATGTCCGGGATCTCGCGCAGGCGGTCACGGGCAACCTTGGCGGGCGCGTCGGGATCGCGCCCCGGATCTTCCTGAAGAAGTTGGTGTCAGACGTTCTCGACAGAATCGACCAGCACCCCGATTTCGACCCCCGCAAGCACTATGCACTGACGATCAGCCAAGCGGAACTGACCGAGATCGAGAGGAATGTCACGGCCGCCGCGAGCGTGGATGACATTGAATTGAAGCTGTGACGGCGTTCGATCAATTGCATCCGGCGCTTCAGCACCACATCGTCAACTCCCTCGGTTGGCGTGAATTGCGCCCCCTCCAGCAAGAGAGCATTATCCAAATCCTCGCGGGCAGGCATGTTGTTCTGCTTGCACCGACCGCAGGGGGTAAAACGGAGGCGGCGTTGTTTCCCGTCCTGTCCCGGATGCTAACGGAGAACTGGACCGGGCTCAGCGTCCTATATCTCTGCCCCATCAAAGCGTTGTTGAATAACCTCGATCACCGCCTCGCGGGCTACTGCGATCTCGTGGGGCGACGGTCGGGAATCTGGCATGGAGACATCAAGGATGCCGAGAAGAGATCGATCCTTCGAGAACCCGTCGATTGTCTGCTAACGACGCCCGAATCCCTGGAAGTCATGCTGGTCTCGCGCAGAACTGACCGCGAAGCACTTTTCCGGGATCTCCGAGTGGTGGTTGTCGATGAGATTCACTCATTCGCCGGGGACGACCGCGGATGGCATCTCTTATCCCTGTTGGAGAGATTGACGAAAATCGCGGCGCGCGAAATACAGCGGGTCGGCCTCTCCGCGACTGTCGGTAATCCTCCTGGGCTGCTCGATTGGCTCTCCGGACATTGCGAGGGTGACCGCGTAGTGGTCGCTCCGAATGATAATGTCCGCGCCAATGCAGAAGTTGAACTTGATTTCGTCGGGAACCTGGACAACGCTGCCGTCGTGATCTCGCGATTGCACCGTGGGGAGAAGCGGCTCGTGTTTAGCGACAGTCGTTCCCGAGCGGAACAACTTGCAGCAAGACTGCGGGCTTGTGGCGTCCAAACCTACGTGTCACACAGTTCCCTAAGCGCAGAGGAACGGAGGAGTGCCGAACAAGCTTTCGCTGAAGGATCTGACTGCGTGATCGTCGCCACGAGTACTCTTGAGCTTGGAATCGATGTAGGCGACCTGGATCGCGTCATTCAGATCGACGCCCCGACCACGGTTTCTTCGTTCCTTCAGCGGATGGGTAGAACCGGACGCCGCGCAGGTGCGATTCGGAACTGCCTGTTTCTCACAACCTCCCGATCCGCGCTCGTCCGCGCTGCGGGGCTTATCGAGTTGTGGGGCTGCGGGTACGTCGAACCGATAGAGCCTCCACCATCGCCATTCCACATTCTGGCCCAGCAGATAATGGCATTGGCGCTTCAGCAGGGTGGCATTGGCAGGAGAACGTGGCGCGAATGGATCGGCCGAATGCCGGCCTTCGCCATGATGAGCGACGAGGAGACAGAGTCCATCGTCACGCACATGCTGGCCGAAGGCCTATTGAATGACGACGAAGGATTGCTCTGGTTTGGGAGGGAGGGGGAAGTTGCGTTCGGACGCAAGAACTTCATGGAGCTTCTGTCCGTTTTTCAGAGTCCCCCGCTTTTCACCGTGAGGCATGGCCGGACGGATCTAGGAGAAGTTCACGAATCGTCGTTCTTGATCAGAACGGGCGAGCGGCCAGTGCTGTCCCTGGCTGGCAGAAGCTGGGTCACTACGAGCATCGATTGGGTGAAACGGGTGGCTTACGTTGAGCCGACGGAACAGATCGGCAGATCAAGATGGCTTGGGCCAGGGCAACCTCTGTCGTTCCATCACTGTCAAGCTATTAAGAAGGTCCTGATTTCCGACGCGCATTCCGCCCACTACTCCCGTCGCGGCGCGAATGAAATGTCGAGCGTGCGTGAGGAGTTTGCGTTCCTGTCCGAGGGCGAGACGACCGCTCTGATAGCGCAATCAGAGGGGCGAACCTATTGGTGGACCTTCGCCGGTCTACGTGCAAATGCGGCTCTGTCAGATGCGATGCGAGAGGTGTCTGAAGTTAGTTCCTTGGCAGACAACCTGGTGATCAAAATTGAAGGCGGGACCAACGCGGAAAAAATGGAGTCTATCCGTGCCGCAATAAAACAGAATCCACCACGGGGCGGATCTTGCGCTGAGGTTGCGAGGGCGGTCACGGATCTAAAATTCAGTGCCTGCCTGCCGATAAGTCTCGCGGAGTCAATGCTCTCAATCCGTCTGTCAGATCCGAAAGCTGTTACGGACACGATGAATCAACCTCTGCGAATCGTCACCGCGTGAGCATGCTCCGTCGGCGTTCAATAGGTAAACGAGCTGTCGTCGCTCGTAGGTAGCGGCACCGGCCATCCGAACACCCGGCGTGGCCGTGATCACCAACTGGTTCGGCAACACCACGGTGGCGGCGAGCACGGCGGGGCCGTTTCAGCACCCAATTGACGGCGGTGATCTGTTGGGCAATGGACTGAAGGATGAATGCGGCGGTTTGTCTGCGTGAGCGTGTCCGCGGCCGAGCCGTCCGAACTCGAAACCGCCACCGGCCCGGAGATTCCGCTTTTCAACGTGATAAAGATCTCGTTGCCATAGGTGCCGCCCCCCGTGGTGGCCGTGCAGCTCGGATCGGACGCGTTGATCTGGCCGGCGATGTTGATCGCCACGCCAGCGCTTGTTCAGCGAATCCTCCAGGCAGGAGTACCTTACACTGCCACTCTGAGCTTAATCCCGTCGTTCGGCGCATTCACGAGGTCCTGGCGCGTGCCAAGGTACCGCTCGGTCGTCTGGACACTCGCGTGGCCCAGAAGTAGTTGAATTTGTTCGAGTTCGCCGCCAGCGGCGCGGCACAGCTTTGCAGCGGTGCGACGACAGTCATGGGGCGCGATCCCAGCGACGCCAGCGGCCGACGCGTATGGCCGGAGCATCTGCCAAACCACTTTCTCCGAGAGGACCTCGCCCCGCATTTGGTCGCCGCGGTTGACGGGCCGGAAGACGTACCCGTCCACCACGCCGGCTGGGGCGGTCCAGGCGTCGATGGCGACTTTCACCCAGACCGGCATCGGGATGGTCCGCACGCGCCCGTGCTTTCCGTACAAATCTACGATGCACCATCGGCCATCGCGCTGCTGCACGTGCGCCATGGTGAGCGCCGCGACCTCCGACCGCCGCAGGGCGCAGCCCAGCAGCACGGCGATGATGGCGCGGTCGCGCAGACCCTTTAGCGTCGTGATGTCCGGCGCGTTCAGGAGCGCCTGGGCCTGCTTCAGCGACAGCCAGTTCCCGGCGCGCACCCCGATGGACTTGGCGCTCTTTACGCGCTGGATGCCGGCCGCCAGTTCAGGCGCCAGTAGCCCGTTGTCGGTCGCCTCCACCGCCAGCTTTCGGATGGCCGACATGCGGACGATGATGGAAGACGACCCCAGCCCGCGTTCCTCCAGGGTCACGCGCCAAGCGCTCACGGTGGCCTTGGTGAAGCCGGGCCGCGGCTCCTGGGCGTACCAGCGGAAAAACTCGTCGAGCGCCATGTTGTACACGCGCTTCGTGGTCGGAGACGAAACAGAATCCAGCACCAGGCTTTTCATCCGCCGCCATTCGCTCGTTTTTTCAACTACGGTTAACTCGTTCATTCTGTGCCTCTTATTGGGCAATATCGGTAGCCATGAAGACCTTACCTCGGGACGGTAAGGACAGCAAGCAACGGAAGCAGCATTGGCGAAGAATTCCTGAGAGGAATCCGCGCCACGGCGCACTCATTCGTCACGGGTTGGAATCACATTGGCGCTGGAAGATAAACTCACAGATCTGGAATCCTATGCTGCGCGCCGGGACGTGGCCATGGCCGACATCGCCCGGCAGTGGCTTTTGCCGGAACGGCGCGATTGCCTCATTCCCCGCGGCGCTTTGCCCCCAGAGCGGCGGCTGTTCAGGGTGACACGGATTTGCTGCTAACGATTTTGGTGTCAAAGAACGTCATCCCGGCGTGGTAGCGACAAGCCCTGCGCCCGGACCTCGCCTGCTGCACGTAGCAGAAGTGGACCGTCCACTACCGTCCACTACCGTCTACATCAATCGCGCGACTGGCGGGCGCGCCACGGGGTCAAATATTCAGGCGGTGCGCCTTAGGGGCTTCAGTTTTGGTGATGTTCTATCTCGAAACGTGCAATGCTGGTTCTGTGCGAAAGCGGTCAAATCAGAAACGGCGGCAGACCCACGAGACGGCTGCTGAATGCCACGAATCCGCCGGGCAGCGACTCTCGCTGGAGGAACAGGAGCGAGCCAGCCTTAGGGCTGGCGCAAAATTAACTAGTATCCATAAATCGGAAAGCAATCATTACGGGA
>VFSW01001093.1_pt1 | contig 40608 bp, 41 predicted proteins | sample 5358111 | NCBI WGS metagenome assembly VFSW01 (sample SAMN11554181, study PRJNA540505) | mine drainage metagenome | isolation source: sediment from site ElyBrook_90M | place: USA: Ely Copper Mine, Vershire, VT | collected 2017
ATATCGAAAGCGCGGATCGCATCTGCCTGCATACTATCTACAACTGTAGTACTAAACGGGGCCGCTCCAGATCGCGGCATAGAGTTGGCGCCGATGCTCTGTTAGGACTTGTGCTCGATTCCCGCATCCAGCGAAGGCGCTTCTGCCGAATCTTGTCGATCCGAGTGAACGGGAATACCGCTGATAAGGCCCTGGTAGTTTGTGAGGCGCTTGCCGAGAATCACCACGCCCTTGGATGTGATTTCATATTCGCGAATATCCTTAGCGTGATTCCCACCCCGCATCTTGATCACCACCATGATTTTGCGGAGCTGGCCATCGATAGATACGTAACGCAGGCGGAGGATGTCATCGCAAAGGAAAGAAATGGAGTAGGTGCTGAACGGGAATTCAGTGAAAGATTCATCCACTTCAACCGTGCTTAGAATCGTGACACCGATACCTGTCAAGGCGAAGATCATGCGGTAAAGCGATTCGCGAAAGTCGGCGCGGAAGCCAGGCGATAAAGCCATCTCAAAGCCTGCCAGGGAATCGATCACCAGGCGCTTGGCGCCGATTTTCTGCACGGCGTCGAGAATTGACTGCATGGTCTCATCCACTGAGAGGTCGAGGGGGCGCAGATAGAGGATTGTGAGACTCCCGTCTTTCTGCGGGGTTTCCAGATCCAAACCTAAACTGTTGGCCCGTTGCGCATACGCATCCGGGCGCTCTTCAAAAACTGCTACAATTCCCGGTTCTCCCTCGCGTATGCCTTCAGCAATGAACTGCGTTGCCAGCACAGATTTTCCGGTTCCCGAAGAGCCGGCTATGAGGACGCTATCGCCTTCGCGCACTCCTCCATCCAGCATCTTGTCCAACTCAGGAATCCCGAAGGAAAGGCGCCTCTGACTGACCTGTTTTTTCACGCGCGCAGTCAACCCAAAGGTACGCGAGAAGGCCCGGATTCCAGCGTCGGTAATTCGAAACGTATGCAATCCCGGCACTGAATCCTGGCCACGCAATTTGATGATCTGCAATTTCCGCACAATTGAATTTCGTTCCGCAGTCTGGCGCATCCAGAACAGCCCATCGGCTACGGTAAAGATAGGATTGTCGCGTAACTCATCCTCGGCATATTCACCGATCAGGAAAGTTGTGGCTTGCCAACTGGCCAGAAACAGAGCTAGCCGCTGAATAAAGGATTGCAGGTCCATGTCGCTTTCCGGCTTGCGAACCATGGTGCGAAAGGAGTCAACAACCACGACGGCGGGGTTGGCCTTTTCAACTTCCCTGGTAATCTGCTCCAACACCGCGCCCAGATCCTTCTCCAGCACAACCTGGCTGAGATTGATAAAGCGAATGGAGCCGGGCAACATTGCGGGATCAAAGAATGTGTACTGCTGCTGATAGCGCAGCATCTTAATGGCAGACTCACCCAAGACCGTGAAATAGAGCGCGGGACGCTCCGGGGTAGCATTGGCAAACACAAATTGATGAGCCAGCGTTGTCTTCCCGCTTCCGGGAGCACCCGCGATGATGTTGAATGAAAATTCAGGAAGACCGCCGCCCACAATCTCGTCGAGGCCCGGAACTCCGGTGGGTAGTTTGTTGATTTTCACTTTGTCTTGGGTGCTCACGCTTTACTCCCATGTACCGAATTGCGATCGTCAAAAACTTCGCCTGGCCACGCATTACGCAGCAGGCTTAACGTTAAAGCTTCGCCAAGAAAGATACGAAGCAGTCCGAGTAAGCCGGCGATGAGAATGATTCCTTCCTCGCTAGCCCGATTCTTATCCATGTCGATTTGAGGCTCAGTCTCCACCAGCCCCTGTAAGGAGCCATCGGTCGCGACGCGTACCGTCCAAAGACCTGGAGATTCCCGCTGGGCCTGCGTCAAAGCGCGGAAAGCGAACGCGTGAAAACCAGCAATTCCGGCAACTTCACCAAGACTCTGGCGCAGCTTCTCATAGACGCGAAGAGTCGGGGACTCCGCAGGCTTGGAGGTCTTGCCCGCAACAGCTTCATAGGCAAGAAGACGATGGGCCAAATCTCGCATTTTCGGGGGAGTTGTCATGTTCAACTCAGCATTGTCCAGCTAGCAAGTTACGATGCCAGTTCCGCGCGCCGTGGGAGCTTCAGGGTAATAATTCCATCTTTTCGCGGGCGCCCCTTGCAGTTAAGGTGTTTGGCGTCCAGAGCCGCTCGGAATGCAGCAGTGAAGGGACTCAGTTCAAATAACCATTCGTTTTTGGGAGCGGTGCGTCTTCCTGCGAGCCGCCCGCCTTGCTCCGGATCAGTGTAAAAACGTCAAGAACGGTGGCCATGCTGCGAATGTTTCCCGCAACACTGATGAGTCCATCTGCCATGCCAGGATGCTTGTTCGCCAGCGATTCAATCCCTTCGCCCACACTCCTCAGCCGGTCAATTTCCAGTAGAAGATCCTCGAATGCCAAAGCCATTGCCGGTTCATCGGACGCTGAGGCTTCAGTCGCCTCCGCCGCTGGCTCTCTACTCAGGTCAGCCTGAAGGCGTAAATCTTCAATCAAGCGCAGCGTTGTTGCTTCTCCAAGGAAGGCAAGAAACAGCCCAAGCAACTGCGCGATCAGATTGATTCCGGCCTCGCCGTCCGCGTCTTCTCCTGCCTGGGATTCAACTTCGCCAAGACCACGCAAGTCTCCATTCTCAGTAACCTGAACCGCGCTGAGCCGGGGAGACTCCAACCTGGCAAGAGCCAAAGCTCGCGACGCGAGCGCTTGAAAACCTTCAACTCCCACGGGTGCGCCGAGTTGCCGGCGCAGCTTCTCATAGACCCGTACAGTTGCAGGCTGGCTTTGCAGGGAGGGCGTGCTTCTATCGGCCTCAGTAGCGACTAGGCTGCGAGCCAGATCGCGCGTCTTTTTTGGAGGAAGCATCGGTTTCATCCCTTGCACTTACGCTACGCCTCGCCTTGAACGTGAAGCGATTACCGCAATGATACTCTCAAGCCGGCAGCTCCGGCAGCGAGATCCCCGGCACGGTACATCGAACCCCATTGATGTCACGCAAACCAAGTTACATGAAATATTTACTAAAATGGTGAGCGATAGTGAACACCGCTCTTCCAACTGGCGTATAACCGGTGGCGAGATTTGAAGTTATAGTACGCAGCCGATGATTCTTTGCATATCGCGCACCAGACTTGGTCATCATATGGCAATGTCATAGCACACCACTCCAGTAATCATCCCGCGCGGGGCCGCAATCGGAAGGAGGCCCTCTAATAGTTGAACCTGAAACGCCCGGCTTCTATGCCGCCGCTTTCCTTGCGCAGCTGGCCTGGGGAGAAGAATCATCCAAGTGGCGCCAAAGGGCGTCTTCTTTTCACAAGGAGATCCCGCGGACTCCATTTTTTATCTTCAGGATGGCCGCGCAAAGGTCACAGTGGTTTCCTCCGCCAGGAAGGAAGCTACCATTGCGCTGCTCTCCGCAGGAGACTTTGTGGGTGAAGGGGCGCTTGCGGCCGTGACGGGCTGCGTTTGTCCACGGCTACTGCCGCCACTGCCTGCGCCACTATCAAAATAAGCCGGGAAGAGATGATCTGTGCGATGCATGAGAAGCATAACTTCTCAGACCTCCTTCTTGAAGGTCATACTGGAGCTCGGCATGCGCACTCAGGCCGAGCTGGGCGTGACCAAAACGCATAGCCACACGTCTCGGACGACAACTCACACGCGGAGAGCCAGTTCAAAACCCTCAAGTACCGGCCCGAGTTCCAGGAGCGCTTCGGATCTGCCCAGGACGCGCGCCATTTACCAGGTCTTTTTTCCCTGGTATAACCACGGGCATCATCACAGCGGAAATGCCTTACTGACCCAGATATGCTCCATGACGGCATGGCCGGGGAAGTAATCGAAAAACGACAACAGGTGCTCGATGCGTCCTATGCCCGCCACCACAAACGCTTCTCCCCCACCCGTCTAAATCATCCGCCCCAGCCCAACGTGGGCTGAATCAACCCACCCAAACCGACCACCGCGAAAGAGAAAAATCTACTCTAAACTCTGTCGCAACCAGTGTCATAATCGTTGTCACGCTCCGGCTGATGCCCGCAACTCGTGCCAAAATCGGCAGGAAGTCTAGATTTTGAGTGGAGGACGCCATGTAACTAACTCCAAGTGGATGTTGGAGTCAGTCTTTGGAGTGGTGGGCGGTCAGGGACTCGAACCCCGGACTTCCTGCTTGTAAGGCAGGCGCTCTAACCAACTGAGCTAACCGCCCATATGGGCCGTGGAGACCATTGCGGTCTCTATCCACTATACCAGCGCGGCGGAGCACAGGCGGGCGGCGGCCCTGGAGTTGATACACTCAGCCGGTGAGCCGTTTGATTGTCAACGCCGACGACTTTGGGCTGACAGCCGGAGTGAATCGCGCGATTCTGGAGCTGCACCACGCTGGAGAGCTTACCAGTGCCACCCTAATGGCGCGTGCGGCGGCTACGGAAGAGGCTATCGAGCTGGCCCTCTCCACTCCGGAGCTGGGCGTGGGCTGCCATGTGGTGCTTGCGGACGGCGTACCGACCTTGCCGCCGTGCCAACTGCCCACGCTGGTGGACCGGCGAGCGGGCCGCTTCTATCCGACGCTGGGCGCGTTTTTGTCTCGGCTACTCACGGGCCGCATCCGCGCCGCAGAGATGGAGGCCGAGGCCGCCGCGCAGATTGCCCTGCTGAAAGGCCGCGGCCTAAACCTGACGCACATCGACACGCACAAACACGCGCATATGTTTCCCGCCGTGCTGCGGCCGGTGCTGCGCGCGGCTAGCGCAGCAGGGATTCGTGCGGTGCGCAATCCCTTTGAGCCGGTATGGAGCTTGCAGGCCACTGCACACGCTCCCCTGCTGCGGCGCGCCGAGGTCCGTCTACTGCGCCGTCTGGAACCGGCCTTCCGGCGCGTTGTGGCGGAGGAAGGCTTTTCGACAACAGACGGTGCGCTGGGGGTACTGGCCACTGGAAGGCTCGACGCCGCAGCGGTCAGCTCCCTGCTATCCGTACTGCCGGAGGGTACGTTCGAGTTGGTGACGCATCCGGGCTACAATGACAGCGACCTCGCCAAGGCCCACACGCGGCTGCTAACCTCGCGGGAAATGGAACGGAGCGCGCTCGTGGCGCTCCTGCAATTCACCAAGATCGAGCTGATTTCCTTCGCGGAGTTGCAGTGCACTCGAATGCCTGAAACCACACTGTGAGCAGAACGGCTGCATCTTCCCGGCGGCGGAGAACGTCCAAAGCAAAGGCGAATCAATCACCTGAACCACCTGAACGAGAAGGGTCTCATGCGCATCGGCATCACCTGTTATCCCACCTATGGCGGTTCGGGCGTGGTGGCCACGGAACTGGGCATTGAGCTGGCGGCGCTGGGCCACCAAGTCCACTTCATTTCTTACTCGCAGCCCTTCCGGCTGAGCGGGCGTGACGACGGCATCAGTTACCACGAGGTGCCCGTCTCCAGCTATCCTCTCTTCGAGTTTCCACCGTACGACCTGGCGCTGGCTTCGCGCATGACCGAGGTGGCCGAGTTTTGCGACCTGGATCTGCTGCATGTGCATTATGCGATTCCCCACTCAGTGAGCGCCTTGCTGGCGCGGCAGATGCTGGCCGATCGCGGACGCCGGCTGCCCTTTGTGACCACGCTGCACGGCACGGACATTACGCTCGTGGGCCAGGATCGCAGCTACCTGCCCATTACCCGCTACGCCATTCAGCAGAGCGACGGCGTAACCAGCATCTCAGACTACCTGAAGCAGAAAACCGTGGATGATTTCGGCGTGACGCGGGGCATCGAGGTGGTGCCCAACTTCGTGAACTGCGATGTCTATACGCCGATCACGGACGAGGCAGCACGCGCGGCGGCCCGACTGCGGCTGGCCAAACCGGAAGAAGCGATTCTGATGCATCTGTCTAACTTCCGCCCTGTGAAGCGCGTGGTGGACGTGGTGAAAGTGTTTGCGCTATTGGCTCGGCAAGTGCCCGCGCAACTGGTGCTGGTGGGCGACGGACCGGAACGCTCGGCAGCGGAGTGGCTAGCGCACGACTTGGGCATTCACGCACGCGTGCACTTCCTGGGCAAGCAGGACCGCGTGAATGAGCTGCTGCCGCTGGCCGATTTGATGCTGATGCCGAGTGAGCTGGAGTCGTTTGGCCTGGCGGCGCTGGAGGCCATGGCCTGCAAGGTTCCCTCGATTGCAACGCGCGTGGGCGGCGTACCAGAGCTGATCGACGACGGGGTCACCGGACTGCTGTATGCGGTAGGTGACGTGGACGGCATGGCGACGGGCGCTCTGAACCTGCTGAATGACCGCAAGCGGCTTGAGACCATGCGGGATACCGGACGAATGACGGCGCGGAAGCAGTTTTGCGCCTCTCTGGTAGTGCCTCACTACGTACGGTACTACGAGCAAGTGCTGGCGGGCACGGCGGTTTAGAGCAATCCTGCCTCAGGAGCAGCACCGAGCATTTGCTCCGCGGAATCGAACTCAAAGCCTGGGGCAAAGCCTAGCTGCTTGCAAAAATCCGAAACGAGAGAGACCGTCTCAGGACTGGTGCGGCTGGTGGTGCGCAGCAGAATGGCGGAGGCAAGGTTTCCCGTCAGGCTGGAGGCTTCGGCTGCGATGGCTATGCACTTGTCTTGCCGGTAGGTGCAGTTGGCCAGGTCGGCAATGGAGAGCCGCGTGGTGGGCGTAGCAAAGACCGTGCGCGGCGGAGCCATGCGGTCCAGCAGCCAAAGAATCTCGAGCTTCGACTCCAGCTCGTCTGGCACGCAGTCGATGGCCAGATCGGCCTGGCGCACCGCATCCTCTATGGTGGTGACAAAGGCCACATTGGGCAGCGCCTGCGGGCCAAGCTGCTGGCGCAGAAACTCCTGCGCATGGTGCAGATTGGCGGGCATCACGTCTTCAAGCAGCACCCGGTAACCGGCGCGCGCAGCCGCGAGCGCAAGCCAGCGGCCCAACGGACCTGCTCCGATAATCGCGACAGTAAGCAAGAAAGGCGCGCCTTACTTGGCGGCCAGGGCCTGCGCCACATCTTCGGCGTTGGGCTTGGCTTGCAGCAAGTGCTCGGCAACGCGGGCGCGCTCCTCGGCAGAGAGCGTGGGAACGGTGGCCAGCACCCGTCGCAGGGTCACTGCAACATCGTCAATGTAGTTCATCAGGCGGATAGCTTCTCCGGAGAGCGGCATAGTTTTCCTCGTTGGTTGAATGTTCCGTCTTCATTGTAGGGGTTAGGGTTGGGGAGGGGAAAGGCGGGCGCAACTGAGCTGGCGGCAAACAGCCCGAAGAGCCTTGATTGCTCCGGCGCTGGCCACAGCGGGCGGCGGCCTTGTGCTTGATGAAACAGCGATCAAATTTGGCTGTTGCAGAGCCGAGTCGATACATAATTTTTAATCGACATTGTTTCAACGGAGTAACGGTTTGCAAAGGTCATACAATAATATATACTTCATTCAAAGAAATTTTTCTCCAGGCTCGATTTTGCCTTTGCAATCGCTTTCCAAGGACCTACCCTTCTCTTGCCAATCAACTGATCGCTGGCTTGTCCTCTACCCGATGAGCTTGATGCGCAGGAGATGGCGAACCAGAAATAGAGGATGGCAAGCAAGTGAACGGCAAACAACGAATCACAGCGGCGCTCAAAGGCGAATGGCCCGACCGGACTCCGGTTACGATCCACAACTTCGCCATGGCGGCGCGGGAAGCGGGCATTACGCAGCGCCAGTTTCGCGAAGACCCTCGGCAGATGGCGCGCGCGTTTGGCGAAGCGGCAAAGCGGTACAACCTGGACTGCATCTCCTTCTCAGTGGATACGGTGGTTCTGGCCGGAGCGGTGGGTGTACCTATCGATCTCCCGGAAGACAACCCGGCGCGTTCGCACGGCGCGCTGCTGCACACGCTGGAGGCAGTGCGCGACCTCGAGCCGGTCGACATATCTCGCGACCCCAGAATGCAGGTACAAATTGAGGCGATCAGGATTCTTTCGCGCCAGTACGGCGACGAGATCATGATTCGCGTCTGCTGCAATCAAGCATCCTTTTCACTGGCCGGAGAAATGCGCGGCCTGGACCAGTGGGTGATGGATGTGGCGGCGCATGAAGACGAAGAACTTGTCCACACATTGCTGGAGTATTGCACGGAGATCGACTGCCAATCGCTGCGGCTGATGGCCGAGTCGGGCGCGGGCATGCTGGACCATGGCGACAGCCCAGCCGGACCCGACCTGTTATCGCCGCGCTTCTATGGAAGTTATGCATTGCCCTATGAACAGAGGGTTGCGGCATACGCGCATCAACTGGGACTGCCCTATCTTGTGCATATCTGCGGAAAGACCGACAGGATACTCAAGCAGATGGTGGAGATAGGTTCAGACGCCGTGGAAATAGACTACAAAACCGACATCAAACTAGCGCACGATGTGCTGAAAGACAAAGTTACTTTCTTTGGCAATATCGACCCAAGCGGAGTGCTGGCGCTGGGAACACCAGAGCTGGTGAAGGAAAAGACCGAAGAGCTTTTGGATGTCTTTGCCGACAGTCCTCGCTTTGTGCTGGCCGCCGGCTGCGCGCTGCCGGCCGATACACCGGAGGCGAATGTTCGCGCTATGCTGGCGACTGCTAAGAATCACGGATGAGCGCAACCCCATTGAGAAGATGGGGCGAAGCAACATTGAAAGGACGGTAATCAATTGAACGGACGACAACGAATCACAGCGGCGCTGAAGGGCGAATGGCCAGACCGTACACCGGTTATGCTGCATAACTTCATGATGGCGGCCCAGGAAGCAGGCGTAACCATGGGACAGTTTCGCGAAGACCCTGAGTTGATTGCGCGCTGCTTTGGCGAAGCGGCTGTACGCTATGGGCTGGACGGCATCATGGTAGACTTGGACACCGTCACTCTCGCAGGCGCCGTCGGCGTGCCGGTCGATTACCCGGACGACAACCCGGCTCGCTCTCACGGGTCAGTACTGCACACGCTGGAAGCGGTGCGCGACCTGGAACCTGTAGACATCTCGAGAAACCACAGAATCCAAGTGTGGACCGAGGCGGTTGCCATACTGGTGCGTGATTATGGGAACGAGATATACATCCGCGGCAATTGCGATCAATGCCCGTTTACGCTGGCCGGGGAGATGCGCGGTCTGGACAATTGGGTGATGGATGTGGCCGGTCAGGAAGACGATGAACTGGTCCATGCGCTGCTGGAGTATTGCACCGGAATTACCTGCCAGTTTCTCAAGCTGATGGCAAAGACTGGATGTCACATGCTCTCTAACGGCGACAGCCCGGCGGGGCCGGACCTGTTGTCTCCGCGCTACTATGCGCCGTTCGCATTACCTTATGAGAAGCGCGTAGCGGATTGCTCGCACGAAATGGGGCTGCCTTATATTCTGCACATCTGCGGAAAGACCGACCGGATTCTGAAGCAAATGCTTGAAATCGGAGCGGACGGCATGGAGATTGATTTCAAAACCAATCAGCAGATGGCACACGATATTTTCAAAGACAAGGTAACTTTTGTTGGTAACATAGACCCTTCTGAAGTGCTGGCTCGCAGTACGCCTGAAGTGGTGAAGCTCAGAACGAATGAGTTACTTGATGTGTTTGCCGATACTCCGCGATTTATACTCAACGCCGGCTGCGCGCTGCCAGCCGATACGCCGCCGGAAAACATTCGCGCCATGCTCTCATGCGTGCGGACTCGCTCCTGACGCTGGTCTGTAGCTTCCGGTAACTTCTATCTGACGCGCCGAGGCGGCGTCTTCCTCCCACAAGGAAGGCACCGCCTCTTTGCATTCCGGAGTTGCTAACTTTCGCCGCCGGAAATCTCTCCAATGTATCTTAGAGCTACTGGCTTCACCCTCCGGCCTGAGACAATCGACCGCGACGGGCAGCCACATTTGCACCTACAGCGTTCGCTTGAACAGGGGCGTAGCGATCAGCAGCGTACCCATGCCAAAGACAAACAAGAACAGCAGATCGTATTGGATGGAGATAAATCCGCCATCCTTGAGAAGCACAGCTTTGAAGCCGTGGACGCAATAAGTGAAGGGATCGATGATGGAGATAGCTCGAAGCCAGCGCGGAAATGCCGCGATGGGATACATGCCGCCAGAGGGATAGAGCAGAAGGGTGTTGAGTACCCCGAACATGGCGCGCGGAACGAGAGGATCGTCGACCCGGACCATCATAAGAAACATCATGCCGTTGAAGGCGATGGATGTGACTAGAATCAAGGACAAGAGCTCCAGCATCACCACGGGGTGAAAGATAACGCCAAGGCCAGCCATAAGCGAGCCAATTACGGTGAGGCAGATGCCTGCCAGGACCGCTTTCATGGAGCCGGCAATGTTCATGCCGAAGACTAATTCAAACTTTGTGATGGGAGTTACGAGATATCCCTCGTGTACGCCACGTGCCTTGTCGTCGATGTATAACATGCCGCCGCCGATCATGACGGAGATATACATGGCCAGCGAGACGGTGAGGGGGAGAAGAAACTTCATGTAGTTGACGTAAGGGTAGAGCTCGACGATCTCCAGAGCCAGGGAATTAGCTAGACGCGGCTCAATGATTGGATTGGTGAGTGCGGTAACCACAAGTTGCATCTCCGATTCAATACTTCCAGAGCTGAACTGGTCAGTATTATCGACGACCAGGCCAAGCCGCGGGGCGTCCTGCGCAAGGATGCGGCGCGAGTATTGTGCGGGAATGATGACGGCACCGTCGATTTTGCCAGTGCGGACGTCTTCGCGGGCCTGCACCTCTGATTTGTATTCGACAGTGGTGAAGGTCTTGATGTTGACGGCGATTGCGTCGAAAGCCTCACGAAGTTTGACCGCTTCCGGACCGTGGTCATAGTCCACAATGGCCACATGCTCGCCGGTGATTTTGCCGCCGAAGGCGTTGCCCATGATCACCAGCTGCAGAATCGGCATCATCAGCGACATGATCATAAGTGTGGGCGAGCGAAAGAACTTGCGCATCTCGCGCTCGATGATGGCGAACATTCTGCTCATGGCTGGGCTCCAGGACGGGGCGGCAAAGTAAAGACAGCGGGCTTGACCTGCTCATCACGAAGCTGGCGGCCGGTGTAGTGAACAAATACATCGTCAAGAGTGGTGTTCTGCACGCTGAGAGAAGTAATGGTCTCGCCGAACTGGGAAGCCATCTCGACGAGCTGCATGGTGGTCTTCGACCCTGATGAAGAAAGCACGCGATAGAAACCGACGCTTTCTGCCTGCACATTAGTCACGCCGTCCAGCGCCTGAAGCCGCGCCGGCCACTGCTCCATCTCCCGCTCGAAATGCACTTCGATGACGTTGGCTCCGGGTACGCTCTGCTTGAGTTCAATGGGCGATCCAAGCGCGACCAGGGTGCCGTGATCGACAATGGCGATGCGGTCGCAGAGCTTGTCGGCCTCATCCATATAGTGGGTGGTGATGAGGATGGTGAGGTTGCGCGTGCGGCGCAGCTTTTCCAGCATCTCATAGACGGCGATGCGGGAGACCGGATCGAGACCGGTGGTGGGCTCGTCGAGAAAAAAGATTCTGGGGTTGTGAACCAGGCCGCGGGCGATCTCAACGCGGCGGCGCATTCCGCCGGAGAGCGTCTTGGTTTGCGCGCCACGCCACTTGGTCAGGTCCACAGCTTCAAGAACCTCGGTGATATTCTTTTCACGCTGCGCCCTGGGCACGCTGTAGAGCTTGGCGTAAATGCTCAGGTTTTCCTCGACCGTAAGGTCGGGATCGCTGGTGAGGGCCTGAGGAATTACGCCGATCATGCGGCGGATCGCGTCGGGATTCTTGCTGACATCGTAGCCACCGATAACCGCCTTGCCGCCGGTGAGCGGGATGAGCGTGGTCATCATGCGGATGAGGGTGCTTTTGCCTGCGCCGTTGGGGCCCAGCAGGCCGAAAACCTCGCCCTCTTTGACCGAGAAGCTGATGTCCTTGACAGCCTCGAATGAGCCGTAGCGCTTGACGATGTGCTCGACAGAAATAGCCGGGGTCGAGCCGCTTGCGGCGAAGCGTGGCTGGCTGGAGTCGTGCTGGAAGTCGGAGGTCACTGTTTCACCAGCTTGCTCTTGGGAATGTAGACCTCGGCTGTCATGCCGGGCACAAAGCGTTCGCCGGGATTGTCGATGAGCAACTTCAACTGGATGGTCTTGATATCGCGCTTGCGGCTGCTCACGTCGCGCTGAGTGGCAAAGTCCGCCTCTGCGGCTTTGTTGATGACCTTACCCTGCAGCGTTGCTCCGCTGGGCATCACCACGCGCAGGCTGTCGCCCAGTTGCACGGCGTCGGCTTGCGTCTCCGGCAGCGGCGCATAGATCCAGGTCTGGCTCAGGTCCATGATGGTGGCGATGGCTGAACCGGCGGAAAGCACCTCACCCTGACGTGCGGCCAGCACGTTGACCTTGCCACTGACCGGGGCGTAGACATTTGCATAACCGAGCTCGACACTGGCCTGATCGGCCAAGGCGCGGGCATTCTCCACATCGCTGCGTGTTGAGGCAACCGTGCGAGCGGCTACCGTGGTAAGCAGTTCGTGAGCGCGCGCCTGGCGCAGCGAAGCCTCAGCCGCTGCCACGTTTTGACGGGCTGAATCTACGGCAGCCTTGGAGGCCTGCAAGCTGGTGACTGCCTCGTCCCTGGCCTGGGCGCTCATAATGCCCTGCTGGGCCAGCGCCACGGTGCGGCTTGTATCTGCCTGCTGGTGGTCATACTGGGCCTTTGCCTGGGCCAGCGAAGCATGAGCCACCTTGACCATGGCCTCGGCATTTACGGTGGCGCTGCCGGTTTCGCCGCGCGTCTGGCGCTCGGTTTCAACCGTCTCGCCCAACTTCCACTTCTGACTGGAAACAGTTGCTTCCGCGGCTTCGCGTGCCGCCTGCAGGTCGTTGCTCTCGATGACGGCGATCAACTGCCCAGCCTTTACTTCCTGCCCTTCTATCACGGTCAGAGTCTGAATGCGCCCCGGAATCCTGGCGCTCACCACCACTTCGTTTGCATCCACCGTGCCGATCAGTTGCAGGTCGCTAGAGGGCCTTACCGTGACGAAGTACCAGATCAGCGATCCGACCGTGAGCAAACCCAGGATCAGGAAAACTCGATTGCGTGCGTTCATGCTTGCCTCACTTCAAGTGTCTTGAATTCGCTCGTACCGATTTCAGCATTCTGGATGCCGCAAATCTCCATCTGGCTTGCCGGTGGCATTGGCGTATCAGTCAGCACTCGCGTAGCGATCTGCGCGCCAAGCTCGCGGTTGATAAAAATGGTCTGTCCCAGATATTCGATGGCTACTTTGCGGCGAAACTCAAGTGCGGTGCGTTCAAAGGGATTGACATCGACAATCAACCGCATCATAGGCGCAGAGAGAAAGTAGAAGACATTGGGCCCAAGCGTGGCATAAATCAGTTGCGAACTTTCCACAGGGATAAGCTCCCCTGAGCGAGTTCCTTCCTCCGCCACGGAAAATATCTTGTCACCCAGCGGCTTGAAGAGCTTATTCACCAGCGGACTCATGGAGTTCGACTCGCCTTTGCGGAAGCGTATCATCTCTTGCTGCAGCAGATTTTGAAAGATCGACTGGGAGTAAATGCGGTCAAAGTGGTTGAGCGCAAAACGGAGCAGCCTCTCACCGGCTGAGCACTCCGATACCAGCACCTGCATACTTGTGGCCGCCATGCGCAGCGCCACGCTCTCCAAGGCTGCCTCATACAGGGCATCTTTTCCCTTGAAGTAGTAGTAGAGCAAGGCCTTGTTCACCCCAGCCGCCTCGGCAATGCGCTCCGTGCGCGCCCCTGCCAGGCCGCTGGAACTGAATTCCTGGACGGCGGCATCCAGGATGCGATTACGGGTATGATCGGCGCGATCGGAGTGCGTACGGGTTGTAGAGACTGTAGTCATAAATTTAACTAACTGGTTAGTAAGGTACCTGAGAGGCGTAAAGTTAGCAAGTTTCCCGTATGAAAATTACGTAAATACTGGATATTTACATTGGAATCAATAAGTTAATGGATTGGGAACCAGCAGCGGTTAGAGCCATGAGTGGGCTAAGCATTGTGTGGCATGGCCGGAGAGTTAAGCGAAAAAGCTGATGGGGCGGCCTGGCATAAGCTTTACCGCACTGGCGCTGGCGTCTATTGCTTCTTCGTTTGTGAGCTCGTCAATCTCATCGTTGAGGGGATCGTCGAACTGATCCTCGCCCCCACTGGCAGACTTTCCGTCGCTGGGCGTATAGGTTTCGTCACCGATTCTGGCAAAATTCTCGATGTCAAAGACGGCCGAGAGCGAAGAGTCAGGAGGGGGGGCTTTTATGACGGGCACAGAGCGAATCCCGGGGATTGGACCGATTTCCATCTTTGCTCCTCTCTGATGAACTTCCCATGGGACGAACATCGGCCAGGAGGCTGGGAACTTTAATCTGCGAGCAATATCACTGTCTAGATTTGAGACAGATTGGCTTGCGCTTGAAGATAAACTCGCTTCTGCCGAGCAAGGTTCACCTGTTACGCAACTGTGCGGCTTGGAAGCGGCTGAAGCGGGAATGCGATTCTGATGCTTAGACCGTCGCCAGGAGTGTCCAATTTCTGTACACTTAGGGCCAAAGCGGTCCAAGGCATTGTCGCCGGCCTTGCCCGGCTCCACAGTTGCTCATCCCTGGAGCAGGCGGGTTTCAGAAAGCAGACGTATGCACGCCAACTGAAAACGGCCACAAGACAAGCCCCCGGCAATCACTCGACTCGAATGTGGAGGCTCTATGTCTGGCAATCACGAGATTGACTTCCAATTCCTCGCAGAGAACAGCGTTGATATTATTTGCCGCGCGGGATTCGATCGCAAACTACGATACGTCTCGCCTTCGTCCTTTCGCATGCTTGGATGGAAACCGGAGGAACTGATAGGCAAAAGCCCAGATGACTTTGTATTGGCAGAAGATCTTCACATTGTGGAATCCGTCGTGGCGCAACTTCTGTCTCCGGAAACCGAGAGCGCTACAGGAACCACCAGGGTACGAAAAAAAGATGGGTCGATCACGTGGGTGGAGACGAATATTAAGCTGGTGCGCGATTCGTCTACCGGAGAACCCACAGAGTACGTGTACGTCATGCGGGACATCTCGGAGCGCAAGGCCCTGGAAGATAAACTCTCCGCACTGGCGCTGACAGACGGCTTGACCGGGCTCTCAAATCGCCGAGCCTTCGACCGGACATTGAATCGCGAGTGGAAGCGCACCTTGCGGGAGGGTTCGCAAATCTCCCTACTACTGCTCGACGTAGACCGTTTCAAGGAATTCAACGACCGCTACGGTCATCAGGCAGGAGACGACTGCCTGCGCACCATTGCAAATGCTGTGAGCACGTCGGTGCGCGGAACCGACATGGTTGCCCGCTACGGCGGCGAAGAGATCACCGTGATACTGCCCTCAACGGACACCGCGGATGCAGTCAAGGTAGCCGAAAAGGTGCGACTGACCATCGAGTCGATCCGCCTCTCTCACGAGGGGAATACGGATAGTGGGGGATGGGTAACCGTAAGCATCGGCGTAGCCACCGCACTGGCCCGCCAAGGCGGGACCATAAAAATGCCGGAGAGCCTGCTGCTGGCGGCAGATAACGCCTTATACAAGGCGAAGCACGAAGGCAGGAATCGCGTGGCGACAGCTTTACTGGTGGCCAGCAAGCGCGGATCGAAAGTTTAACCGAACTACCTGCTCTTGCTAAAGGCTGCCGGAGCCACAAGCACATTCCGGGCTTCAGTCCGATCGAGCATCGCCATTGCCTGGGCCAGATTAGTGCCGGAGGGCACCAAGGAGAAGCCACCTCGCTTCTCGCTGGTTTCGCGCGCAATGGATTTGAAGAGCAAGGCGCGCCCGTTCATATGCACCTCAAGCCGCTGTGTCTTCCAGTCCGTGGCGCTGACCTGGGTGCGCTGCAACTTGAACCACCCGCCTTTGTAAAGCCGGCCCAGAATGCCGAATCCGAAATCTACATTCTCTTCAAGGCGGCCGTCGAGACGCGCGAGCCGCTTGCTGCGTGCATCCACCCACAGTTCACCGCTCATGGCGTGGAAGATGCGGGCCTCGATGGAGTGGGCGGGATACGCAGGATTGGGACGGAAGCGCAGGCGGTAGCAGCCATTCTCTTCGCCGCTATACTCGTAGAGGAATGCGTCCGGCAACAGCGCCACAATACGGCCGATACGCTTCTCGTCCTCGGCGTACTCCTGGCGGTGCTTTGCCTGCTCCTCGGGCGAATTCAGAAGACGCTGAAGCCGCGCATCTTCCTTTTGCTGTTCTTCAGGGCTGAGCGGACGCCCATTGGTCCTTGCAAGCCGAGTGATTGGCCCTTCAGCGGTCTCTACCCGATCCTCCAGCAGTATCCCTGCTTGCGCCTGCCGCTCGATCCAGTATCGCCAGTAGCTGTGCCCCTGGTGGTCGCTGAGTTCGTTGAAGACGACCTCGCGCACAAGTTGTCCCGCGGGAATCGCCGTCTGCGGATGCTGGGCATGAGCGCAAAACGCTCCATGCGCTACTACCAGCAGCCCCGCCAAAGCCCACCGCATACGCATATCGCCACCCCCAACATTTGGATTCGAACCCGGGGAAAGTATGGCTGCCAAACCATGAAGAGGATGCGAGGAAGCAATGAAAAGCCGAAGAAAACGGGCTAAATTCCCAAATAATCGGAGAGAATATCGCAATGGTACGCTCTAGCTCCTGCTACCCAGAGCATAGAGCGCACTATGATTGGATGCACAGGAAAGCATCCCGCAAAGCGCTTCCTCTACCGGGTTGACTGCGCCGGTATTGCTACACTGAGACCATGTTGGATGAATTGACCTTCCGCCGTCTGGTCGAAACAGCACTACATTCACTGATGCGGCACCTGATTCTGCGCGAAGAAGAGGCTGACGCCGGCTTTGAAGTCGACGAACAGAACGGCGTGCTGAATGTGCTGTTTGAAGCGCCGCCGGGCAAGTTTGTGATTACGCCGAACACGCCCGTGCGCCAGATATGGATCTCGGCGCTCTCAACCAGCTTTAAGTTGGATTGGGACGAAACGGCAGCGGCGTTTATTCTGCCCCGCACCGGCGAGCATCTCATGGCGCTCGTAGACCGGCTCATCCAGGTGCATCTGGAAGGCTGAAGACGCACCATTGCTTTGATCGAGTGCAAGGTTCAACGTGCCGGAGATCGGACCGAACTGAAGTTTGATCAGATGCCAGGAGGGCCGGCCAGATGCGTCCGGCCCTCCTGGCGGTTTACGGCGTTCTACTTCAAGCCGTAGATTGCCTTGAGTTCCATTGCCGCCACGTTGGCGGGCAGCGGGGCATAGTAGAGTGCGGCGGACTCGTTCTGGCCGGCCTTGACGATCCAACTCAGCAGATCCTTGAGCACTTTGCCATTGGCGGAGTTCGTGTCCTGGACGGGCGCAATGATCCACGAGAAGCTGCAGATCGGAAAAGCCTGGGCTCCGGGCGGGTTGGTGATAGAGACGCGGAGGTCCGCAGGCATATTCTTGACGCTGGCGGCCGCCGCAGTGGTGCTGGCAATGGAGGCCGTGATCCAGTTTCCGGCGAGATTCTTGACCGCGCCGATTGTGATATGGTTCTGCAGAGCATAGATCAGCTCAACGTAGCCGATGGCGCCGGGCAACTGGCGAACCAAGCCGGATACGCCCTCGCTACCCTTGCCGCCAACGCCAATCGGCCAACTCGGCGAAGTGCCTGAGCCGGGGCCATTCTTCCATTCCGGGCTAATCTTGCTCAGGTAGTCAGTCCAGATAAAGCTGGTGCCACTCCCATCGGAACGGTGTACAACCACAATCTTCTGATCAGGCAGCTTGACGCCGGGATTGTCCTTGGCGATCTGCGGATCGTTCCAGTTGGTAACTTTGCCTAGATAGATGTTGGCAAGCGTCGGCCCGCTGAACCTGAGATCTCTCACGCCGGAGACGTTGAAGATAGGCGCAACCGCGCCGAGCACCACCGGAAGGTGAATCAGCTTCACTTTGCACTTGGCGATCATTTCGTCAGGCATGGGCATGTCGGAAGCGCCGAAGTCCACCAGACCTGAGCAAAACTGATGGATGCCGCCGCCTGAACCGATGGACTGGTAGTTGACTTCGACGCCGGGATGCGCGGCGCTATACTCGCTGAACCATTTGGAGAAAATGGGGTAGTCGAAGGTAGACCCGGCTCCCGTCAACTTCTGGGCCTGAGCCGTGCTCAGCGCCAATGCCAACAATGCAACGACAATCAAAGTCTTTTTCACGGATAGCTCCCTTACAGATTTACTGCCGTATTTGATTATCCTCGGGCAATGTTACGGGCGTTTGAATAGGAATGAAGTTTTAGAAGGCACTCAGACGCACCAACTGCAGGGCAAGGATCGCAAACCGGCATACGGACTATCTGTTTTCTTTTGCTTGAGATGGGAGCATCTATGGCTCAGCGCGGCCGCGCCACTTGGCTGCCAAAGCCTTGTCGGCAAGCGCCTTCATATAGACTCCGCCCACCACGGAGCGGGCCTGGAAAGCCATTTGCTTGCCGGTCATAGTGTCGTACCAGTCGGTTAATGGAACGCGCGAGGAACCTTCGTTGATCCATCGGCCAATGGGCGCCATGAAAGCATCGAAAGGGTCCGGAGCGCCGGGCTGCGGCGCATCGGCAAGCGTGGCTGTCCATATTTGCCAGTCAAGCTTGGTGTAGCTAGCGCGATTGTCCAGCGGCAGGCCGAATTGGTTGAGATGTTTCAGATAGAAGGCCACTTCGGTTTGGCGTACCTTGAGCGGGAAGAGATTGAGATCGAGAAGCTGATCCCAGACGAGGTTGTATTTCTGGCTCCAGCTTCCGGGCTTGTCGAAAGCCAGCTTATAGTGGTCGCCGTCGATGGCCATGGTTTGCCATTGCGCAGCCATACCGGCGGCAAGGCGCGAGTACTCCTGTGCGACTGCGGGCTTGCCCAGGCCGCGCGCCATCACGGCATACGCAGCCAGGCCCTCAATGGCCTTGATGGAGAGGTTGGCGTTGTGTGCCAGATGGCCGGCAAAGTCGTCGGTGCTGAGCTGGTTGGCCGGGTCGAGGCCCTTGTCGCGCAGGTACTCCGCCCACAGTGTGAGCTGCGGCCAATACTGGCGGACGAAATCCCAGTTGCCTTGTTCGCTGCTCATGGCGGCGGCCATGATGAGCATGTTCCCGCTCTCCTCCACCGGCATCTGGTCCTCTTCCGTCGCTTCTCCGCCGCCGTAGACCTGGCCATTGGCCAAGGGATAAGTGCCCAGGTCGTGGGGCGCAAAAGGCCATTTCCAGCGAGGCAGGGCCGCGTACTCAAGCACCGGCTTCAACTGCGCCTGCAGAAGCGCGGGATTGAAGAAGAGAAAGAAAGGCGCTGAAGGGTAGAGCACATCGACGGTGGAGATGCAGCCGTTGGAGAAGTTCTCCTTGGGAAAGAGCATGGGCGTGCCATCGACATCGGCAGCAAAGCCATGCGCGCCCAGCGTCTGGCGATAAGCGAGAATGGCCAGTTGCGCGTAGTCCTTGCCGCCAACCTTCTCCAAGTCGGCAGTTAGTTCCCTATCGAAGTTCTGTCCGCGCAATTCCAGGCTAGGATATGCATCTTCGGCTGAGGACAGCATCTGCTCGACACTCATGCCGTTGCGCTGCCAATAGGGGCGCAGCCTGCGGCCGAGATACTCGACCGCATAATCCTCTGTATAGGAGAGCAGCAGATGGCGGCTCACTGGCTCGGCGGCGGGCTTGCCCACGGGCAACAGCACGGCGAGATGCGCTGCGCCCTCGCGTGGCATCAGCGGCATATCCATCTGGTCCGCAGGGGGCAGCGAACCGGTGGCGGCAAAGGTGTGCAGGGCGGCATCGGATAGAGAGAGCTGCGCGCCGGCATGATCTGGAACTGCCAGGTGGAGGTAACCCCAGTCAATGCGCAGATCATCTCCAGGGCGATTGAGGACGCGCTGATCGCGGGAGCCGACATTGAGTACAGTAAGCCCCGGAGCACGCGTGCGGCCCCAGGTAACGGCCTCGTCGGCAGTGTTGACGGCGATGACGGGGTCAACATCGAGAAGGACTGAAAGCTCATGATTGCCCGCGCCGGTGGCGCTGAAAGTCAGATACGTGACGGGGCGGGAGAGCGTGTCGAGATCCTTGGGAAAGGCCGGAGTGAAGAAGCTCACAGTGAGCCTGATCTGGTCGGCCTGGAAGGTGTACATGGTGTGGGTGGGGGTCACTTCGAGCGACACCTGCTCCATGGCGGGCACTCCGCGCGGCTCCGCTCCCATAAAGCGCCAGGTATTTCCGTCGATGCGCGCCAGCCCGGCGATGGGCTGGGGCGCACCAGTCCAGTGTTTTGTATCTTGATCGGTGAGCTTGCTGGCCATGGACCAGACACTGAAATAGGGGTTGTGAACCACGAGCGGAACGGCAGGGGGGCGCTGCTGTGCTGTCAAAGAGGCTACAAACACAATCGGCAAGGCTAATAGGCAAGTGAGGAGGCCGCGCGAACCAAGACTCTCTGAAGTTGCTTTCATCGATACACCACTCATTTCAGCATGACAGCACATGAAGAACGGAACTGACTCTTAGTGAGCGCACATTTTCACGCTCCGCAAAATGCGTCTCGCAGAGAAAATCAATTCTAACTGAGAAGCTTCATGGGTGAAATGGTGGGATTTGCAGACGCTCAGTGCGAGGATTCTGCCATCACTGGCGAATGCACACCCTGTGCCAGCGGCAGGGTGAAGTGGAAGGTGGTGCCTACTCCCAACTCGCTCTCTGCCCAGACGCGGCCACCTTGGGCCTGCACGATGTGCTTGACGATGGCCAGCCCCAACCCGGTGCCTCCGGACTCCCGTGAGCGGGCCTTGTCGATGCGGTAGAAGCGCTCGAAGATGCGGTCAAGATGCTCTGAGGCAATGCCCGCGCCGAAGTCCTGAACGGTAAACTCGACCTCGGTTTCAAGCGGCCGCGCGCCCACGCGCACATGTTGGCCGTCTTTCGCATACTTGAAGGCGTTCTCAATCAGGTTGCCGAAGACCTGGTTTATGGCGTCCGCGTCTGCCGCCACCAGTGTTTCCGGCGCGCCCGCGGACTCGAGCTTGATCTTCGAGTCCACTACGATTCCGCGCAATGACTCAATCGCGTCCTGAACCAGCGCGCTTGCCCGCACGGGTTGCAGCATGAGCTTGTAGTTCGGGCTCTCCACGCTGGCCAGCGCCAGCAGATCCTCCGTAAGGCGGTTCATGCGAGTGGCATTTTTCAAGATCACGCCGAGAAACTCGCGGGTGGTCTCAGGGCGGGGATGCGGATCCTCAACCAGCGTCTCCACGTATCCCAGGATAGAAGTGAGCGGAGTGCGCAATTCGTGGCTCACATTGGCGACGAAGTCGCGCCGCGATTTCTCTGCCGCCTCAATGGCGGTTACGTCGTGAAGTACAGCCAGCGCCCCGCCGCTGGACAAGGGCGAGGCATTGATCTCGAAGATGCGCCCTGGTACCAGCGAACTGGTGCGGCCAGAGCGCACCTTGCCGTCGCCGAGCGCGCCGCGCACGCAAGCCAGCACATCGGGGTCGCGCACGGAGAGCACTAGTGGACGGCCAGCATGAATCTGGGTTCCGGCAATGCGCTGCATAACCGCGTTCGACCAGCGCACAAGCCCCTCGGGGGTGATGGCGACTACCGCCTCCTGCATGGAATCCAGTATGGACGCCAGTTCCTGGCGGCGGTTTTCGATCTCGGCAAAGCTCTGCCCCACCCGCTCCGCGGTATGGTTCAGTGCAGTCTCCACTGTGGAAATGTCATCGTCGAGTTCCTGAGGCAGGCGCGCGCTCAGGTCGCCTTCGCCCATGCGCCGGGCAAATACAATGATCCGTCCAAACCGTGCGGTGATACGCCGAGCGGCCCAGACTGCGAATGGCAGAACCACGACGAGCGCGATCAGTCCCAGCCACAGCGCCTCGCGGCCCAGCGCATACAGCATCCCACCGCCGGGGCGTTCTTCCATGGAGTGGAAGAGCAACTCCATCGCCACGGCCTGGAAGACCAGTAGCAGGAGAAACAGTCCGAAAAGCTTGGTAAATACTTTGGGAGTCAAATGACCTTACTCGCCTTTGGGCATCTCGAAGCGGTAGCCGGCTCCGCGCACGGTTTTCAGATAGCGCGGATTTTCCGGATCGACCTCGATCTTCTCGCGAATGCGCCGCACATACACGTCCACCGAACGCGGAGTGACAAAACGCGCATCGCCCCAGACGGAGTCCAGCAGATGGTCGCGGCTGAAGACGCGGCCTGGATGCTGCGCCAGGTAGTCCAGCAGGCGGAACTCGGTGGCCGTGGTGGTAGTTAGCTCGCCGCGTACCTTCAACTGCATGGCGTTGGCATCGATCACAACATCTTCAAAGCTGATGACCGCGGGCGTTGACGGTCGTTCAAAGCGCCGCAACACCGCCTTGACGCGCGCCACCAGCTCGCGGGTGGCAAAGGGCTTGGTGATGTAGTCGTCCGCCCCCAGTTCCAGCCCCAGCACGCGGTCATTTTCCGCCGCGCGCGCTGTCAAAAAGATGATGGGAATGGTGGAAAGTGCGGGGTGATTGCGCAGCCTGCGGCATACGTCCAGACCATCTCCGCCCGGAACCATAATGTCCAGCAGAAACAGGGCCGGCGCCTGCCGCTCGGCATCTGAAATCACGTTGGTCGTGGTATGGAACAGGCGCGCCGCAAAACCTGCCGCCTCCAGATGATGCTGCACCAGCCGCGCTATATCGGCATCGTCTTCCAGAACAAATACAGTTTGGCTCAAACGCTCCGCCCTCATCCGGCGGCCGTTGAACTTGAAATGCGGAGGCCGCACGGAACCGTTACCAGATTACTTCAATCAGGCAAAGATATTGCAAATGTTGTGTTAATTCGTGCAATTGGCGGAGCGACGCCTGACCTAAAACGCGCTGTTGGCCAGGCTGAAGATCAAAATCATCAGCACAATAGCGCTGATCGCAACATACAGCCAGCTTCGCTGCCGGGCAAAGCCGACGACACAAAACACAACCCGAAAGACGGGCGTGGCAATGAGCAGGATCAAGCCAAGCTGCATGATGCTCTGCGCGTGCATTCGAAGCGCGCCGTGAAAGATGCCGGGGATGGTGCGCAGCGAGATGTCTCCAGCCTGAAAGTGGGAGTAATCAGGAATCGCCGACCAGGGATGCCACATAGAAAGCAATCCGCCGGCAAGCACCACCAGAGTGGAAAGCGTCACGCCGAATCTAAGCATCCCGGCGACGGAAACATCGAGTTCCTGGTCGGTAGGCTTGCTCATCAGATTCTCCCCGTCACACCGTTGTAGATCATCTCAAAACCGAGAGCGGCAATCACTATGGCGAAGATGACCTTGAGCGTCCCCACGTTGGCCTTGATGAGAACGTGCGTGCCGATCAGCGAACCGGCGAGAACTCCCAGCATGACCGGCATGGCAATGCGCGGGTCTATGTAGCCGTGCTTAAGGTAAATGCCCGCGCTCGCCGCCGCTGTAACGCCGATCATGAAGTTGCTGGTCGTGGTTGAGACCTTGAAAGGCAGCTTCATGGCTTGATCCATTGCCAATACTTTGACTGCTCCGGAGCCGATGCCGAGCAGCCCGGAGAGCGTTCCAGCGCCAAACATTACCCCGAAGCCGAGTGGCACGCGTTGCGCGCTGTACCGTACGGGTCCGTTCGGGCTGGCGTAGCTTCCAACCAACTCAAGCTTGGAGGCCAGACGGTCGGGCGCCGTACCTGGGACCGGATCGTGCTTTCTGGAAAATGAAGCAAAGGCTGAGTAGAGCAAAACCACGCCGAAGACAATCGCAATCCCGTGAGAGGATACCCTTGCCACCAGGTAGGCGCCGAAGACAGCTCCAATCGTGGTCGCAATCTCAAGAAACATGCCGATGCGGATGTTGGAGAGCCCTTCGCGCACATAGGCAATGGCCGCGCCTGACGAAGTGGCGATGACGGATACAAGCGAAGCCCCCATCGCATAGCGGATATCAACGCCGAAAAGAAGCGTCAGCACAGGAATGATGACGACGCCTCCACCCAAACCGGTCAGAGCGCCAAGCAAGCCGGCCAGAATTGACAGAAGGAATATCTGGGACGTAAACGCGATAATACTCATGCAGCTGGCTTCTTCCTTTGTGTAAATCAAAGGTCTGGTCTCTAAATTATCTTAATCTTTCCGGCGCTTCTATTTACGTTCCAGCCGAAGATGGGTGCGAGCAATGCATACCATGCGGCAAGGCCGGCTGTCATCGCCGGGCGCTGCTGACGCCGCTGAGCCTGCTTGCCTTCCTCGGACGCTATCGCGAGGGCCGGGACGGCCTGCACCGCGACGGCAATCGTTTACCATGATTTACGCTGATAACGCGGGTTCGGCATGCAATCTTCGCCGCGCCTTGGGAGGCGCAAGTGACCCTGGTCATTCTTTTGGTGGGTCTGGTGGTAGGAATCGTTTCTGGCGTGGTCGGTATTGGCGGAGGCATCCTATTTGTTCCCGCGCTTATTTGGCTGCTGGGCATGAACCAGCACAAAGCGCAAGGCACCACGCTGGCGGCGCTGCTGGCGCCCGTGGGCATTCTCGCCTTTATGGAGTACTACCGCAAAGGCAACGCCGACCTGCGCGTGGGGCTGCTGCTTGCCGCTGGCTTTGTAGTGGGCGGATACTTTGGCGCCGTGGGCGCGCAACATATCTCCGACTTCTGGCTGCGGCGCATCTTTGCCGTCACTCTGGTGGTCGTCGGCGCGCGCATGTGGTTCAAATAGCCGCAATTTTCATGCCCACGCGACAAAGCGCAAACGCACATAGTCGGCAACCCAGTTGCCTTCCTCGTCGCGCAGGGCCGGAGCCAGCAGCGCGGCCGTCTCCTCGACAACTGTCTCCCTGATCGCATCGGGCAGGCTGGCAAACACGCCGCTGCGAAAGGTCTTGAGCCAACCGGTCATGCCGCTCTCCGGCAGCGGCGTGGGACGGGGAATCAGGGCCATCTGCTCGACGCGCAATCCATGGCTTTGCAAACGCCGCGTATAGGCGCCGGGAGTTGGATAGTAGTTGACTCCGTCTTCGCGATCGCCATAGCCGTGACGCTCAAGCACGGCGATGAGGGCGACGCGGATGGCGGCAATGTTGCCCTGGCCGCCCATCTCCGCCACAAAGCGCCCGCTGGGCTTGAGCACGCGGCGCACCTCGGCCATCATGGCATCCTGCCCGCGGACCCAGTGCAGAGCGGCATTGGAAAAAACCGCATCAAAGGATTGATCCGTAAACGGCAGCGACTCCGCGCGGCCTTCATGCGCGTCGATTCCCCGCGCGCGCGCGGCGGCAAGCATCTCCGGCGAAGCGTCCACGCCTACAACACTTGCACCTGTCGCGGCGATGCGCTGGGTCAGTTGGCCGTCTCCGCAGCCCAGGTCGAGAATGCGCTCGCCGGGTTGCGCAGCCAGCCACTCAAGCACTCCGTCTACCAGCTCATGAACAAATGCGCCGTTGCGGCCATAGGCCTGAGCATCCCACGTCTGAGTCACAGCATACCTCCACTGTCAGTTTTACCTAGGCGGGAGCATAACGCAAAGTGATTGCATGTTGATCTTCAATAAGGAATTTTTATACCTATTTTTCCAGCGCACATCTTGACGTTGCCTTAGATCGATTGCACGGGCAGAAGCGTCAGGTCGTCCACCAGGCCCACTTCCTTTTGCGCAAACGGCTCTCCGTAGCGCACGCCAGCCAATAGGCCATAGTGGCGGGCCTCGGCAAAGGTGCGCTCACGAATCTCCTCCTCGGGCACAAACAGACCGCCGCCGGCCGCTTGGTTGGCATACTGCGAGCGGTAAGCCATGAGGGCGGCGTGGCGCTGCTCAATGAAGGGAGTGATGTCCACGATGAAGCTGGGGCGCACATCCGCATACAGGCTGGCGTAGATGATCTTGAAAGGCCGGTGGGACGGCGCACCGGTTTCCACCTTGGCAAGTCCGGAGAGGAAGCAGGCTTCATAGCCGAGCGTGGCCACAGCGGCATGGTCCGGGTGGCGGGCCTGCCAGTAAGGAAGAATCACTACGCGAGGACGCAGCAGGCGCAGAATGCGCACGATCTTGATGCGATTATCGAGGGAATTCTCAACTGCTCCGTCGGGCAGGTTAAGCGCCTGTCGCCAACCGACGCCGAGCAGCTTAGCCGCCTCCACTGCTTCTTGTGCTCGCTCCTGTGCGCTCCCGCGGGTGCCGGACTCGCCCTGGGTCAGGTCAAGAATGGCGGTGCGCAAACCGCGTGTCGCCATGCGCAGCAGGGTTCCGCCGCAGGTCTGCTCCACATCGTCGCGATGGGCGCCAATAGCCAGAACGTCAACCGCTAGAGCATCGGCAACAGAGTCGGCTGCCATGGCATCAGTAGACGGTGTTGTCGCCGTCGGTGAGCGCATCCATGTAGGCCACATCGTAGGCCGTGCCGGTCACCGCAACGTATTCGTTGTTGATCGCGGTGCCGTCTACCGTTGAGTAGATGTAAACCTGCCCACCCTCTGCCGTGTAAATCTTATGCAGGCTGGTAACTGCTGCAATGCCGGTTGCGTCGCCGATGTAGGGCTCCAGTTTGGTCACGGTGTTGTTGGCGGTATTGAACATGGTGAGACAGCCGTAGCCGGAGGTGTAAGTGCTGGGGTTGTTATAGCGCTCGCCGTTGTTACATCTGGTCATCCCGATCCACATTGTGTTGTCGTCGGCCAGAATCATGCGGCTCATCGTGCCGGGCTCTCCGTCGCTGATGGAAACCGGATTTGGAGATTGACTAGTGGAGGGGATGAGCGCGTTGGTCGACAGATCGATCATGGACAGATAACCGCCCCAGAAGCCGTCTGGCATGTACCGTTGGCCGACAACGTAGAGCGTGGAGGAGTCAAGCAGCGCATTACTGGCTCCGCCGGGGGTATTGATTGTGGTGACAGAGCCGGCCGCCGGCAATTGCCCGGATTTCAGATTGGGAAGGAAGATCATGGGCGAGACCGGCAGCAGCGAGACCGAGGCTTGGGTGCCGCCGCACTCCTGCCCGCAGTTCAATATGTAGGCGGTCCCGCCATCGGCTGAAAAAATGGCCTTGACCGGGCGGTTGAACGAGAGCGCGGTATTGCTGGAGTCGCGCGCCTGGAAGAGGCACCATGTCGGAGCGTTGTGCGGCTGGCAATCCTCTGCGCCCTGCGGCCAGTTGCTGGGGCCGCCAGAGTAAGCAATGGTCTGCGCGGCTGTCATCTTGACCGGGTAGTAAATGTAATCTGAATTCTGGACAAAGGCCAGAGCCACTGAACCACCAGGGTTTACGCTGACGCGGTAAACACCCGGCAGGCTGAGCGGGAATGTGCCTCCGCCAGTTGTGTTATCCACCACTGTAAGCACGCTGGTTTCCTGGCTGGCTGCAAAGGTGTAGTGCTGGTTCCGTGTGACAAATATGCTGGATGAGAGCCCGTTTAAGCCGCTGGTGCCGCCGGCGCTGGTCTCCGAGGCATAATTGATCATGGTCAGGCTGCCGTCTCCACTGCTGTAGACCGCACCCACCTGCTCTTCAGGCATGTTCTGGATGGTCTCAGGAAGCGCTGCCGCATAGCCGCTGATGATAAACGACGAAGTCTTGTAGTCGTAGCTGTATCGGATATCGTAGTATGCATCCACGATCTCCAGCTCGCCCTTGGTGAGCGAACTGGGGTTCTGGATGGCGATCAGAACGCGATTGGCTATCCCGCTGGGCGGCAGATTTCTGCCGGCAAAATATGTCGTGGTGCCGCAACCTGCCAGCGCGGCTGCAGCCACCATTGCCGCTGCGGCGCTCATCCAAAGACTTCTCTTCTTCAAAATCCCTTACCTCGACGGAAAGCGCGTGTAGTGCCGCAGATCAGATCTGCGACCTCGTCCGCTGCGTGAACAATTTTGATAGCGGTTGCCGGTTCGCCGGGGATATCGCAACTTTCCCGGCCCGAAACCGATTTGAACCCTGCCTATGACTACCGAAGTATAACAAAGCGGACCGGCAGGTTGGCGCACCAAGCTTGCGTAGCTTAGCATGGCATTAGAATGCCGCAATTCGCCAACATCTTTGCCAACCGTCCCGTCCTTGCCGATGGAGCCATGGGCACCGTGCTCTATGCCCGCGGCATCTTCATCAACCGCTGCTACGACGAACTGAACCTCTCCGACCCCGGTTTGATCCTCGCGGTCCACGAGGAGTATCTGCAAGCCGGAGCCGAGGTTCTTGAAACCAACACCTTTGGCGCTAACCGCATCCGTCTGGCCCGTCATGGATTGGCCGGGAAAGTGGCTGAAATCAACGCCGCCGGCGTGCGCCTTGCCCGCCAAGCCGTGGATCATCTCAAGGATAAGCAGGCCGGTGATGCCTGGGTGGCCGGCGCCATAGGCCCCCTGGGCGTGCGCCTGGAGCCGCTGGGCAAGACCGGACTGGACGAAGCACGCGCCGCGTTTGCCGAGCAGATTCGTGCCCTGGTGGATGCACGAGTGGACATGCTTGTCATCGAGACCATGCCCGCGCTGAACGAAGCTCACGAAGCGCTGGAGGCCGCTCGCGAAACCGCCCCTGAGCTACCGGTACTGGTGATGGTGACAGTGGACGACGAAAGCAACTGCCTGGACGGGGCCTCGCCCCAGCAGGCCGCCGCTCTACTTACCGAGTGGGGCGCTGGGGCTATCGGCGTCAATTGCTCCTCCGGCCCGGCCACGGTGCTTACCGCAATTGAGGCCATGCGTTCTGCCACTACACTGCCTCTGGCCGCCATGCCCAATGCCGGCATGCCCCGCGCCGTGGAGGGCCGCAACATCTACCTCTGCTCGCCGGAATACATGGCAAGCTTCGCGCGCAAGGCCATCGCCGCCGGAGCGCAGTTTGTGGGCGGCTGCTGCGGCACCACACCCAACCACATCCGCGCCATGCGCTCGGCCATGCGGGCCATCGACGCCCAGGCCCGCGCTGCGGTTACCGGCACGGCTCCGGCGCTGAATACCGAAACGCCGCCCGCTCCGCTGGGCGAGCGCTCCCGCATTGGGTCTCTCATCGAACAGGGCAATTTTGTCACGCTGGTTGAAATCGTTCCGCCCAAGGGTATCGGCTGCAGCAAGGAGATCGAGGGCGCGCGCCTGCTGGCGCAACTGGGCGTCCATGCCATCAACGTGCCCGACTCGCCGCGCGCCTCGGCCCGCATGAGCGCACAGAGTCTCTGCATCCAGATTCAGCAGCACACCGGCATTGAGACCATTCTGCATTACACCTGCCGGGACCGCAATCTGCTGTCTATCCAGTCAGATCTGCTGGGAGCCTCGTCCATCGGGCTGCATAATATCCTCTGCCTCACCGGCGACCCGCCCAAGCTGGGCAATTATCCTGACGCGACTGCTGTGTTTGACGTGGATTCCATCGGCCTGGTCAACATCGTCAATCGTTTGAATCACGGCCTGGACATCGGCGCCAACTCCATCGGCGCCAGCACCAACTTCACCATCGGTGTAGCCGCCAACCCCGGCGTACCCGACATTGAAAACGAGCTGCGCCGCTTTCAATACAAGGTAGAAGCCGGGGCCGAGTACGCCATTACTCAGCCTGTCTTCGACCTGCGCCTGCTGGAGAGTTTTTTGGAACGCATCAAAGATCACCGCATCCCGATCATCGCCGGCATCTGGCCGCTCACCAGCCTGCGCAACGCCGAGTTCATGAAAAACGATCTGCGTGTCTCCATGCCTGAAGAGATTATGCTGCGCATGGCCCAGGCCAATACGCCCGACGCCGCACGCAAAGAAGGTATTCTCATTGCGCAGGAGATGCTGGAGGCGGTGCGCCCGTTTGTCCAGGGCATCCAGGTGAGCGCGCCCTTTGGCCGCTACGCCGCCGCCGCCGAGGTGATTGCCAGCGTGCTGCCCAAACCAGCAACGGAGTGACCCATGCCGTCCTTTGAAGACTCGCTCAAAAAACTCGAAAACATCGTCGATCAACTGGAAAAGGGCGACCTCTCCCTGGAAGAGTCGCTCCAGCTCTTCGAGCAGGGCGTGGGCCTCTCCGCTGTCTGCAAGCAGGAACTGGACGCCGCTGAGGGCAAGGTCCAGATGCTGGTAAAGCAGCGCGATGGCTCGCTCAAGGCCGAGCCATTTCTGAGCGAGAAGCCGTTCTAGGGAGCGGTTCGGACAGCAGATTTGCGGCTGATCGCATTCCTGAAGATTTTCCAATCTTGATGCCTCAAAAGTAGGGCCGGCGTTTGCAGTGTATCCCGGTGCAGACAATTGCAGTGCGTGTCCGCGTACTGCCTCGCTGCCAGGAGCGCCGGTTGAGCCAAGCACCGAGGATTAGCCCCAACTACGTCGATCGTTTCCTGTGCATCGGCCCCGCGTGCGAAGACACATGCTGCCAGGGCTGGGGCATTCCCATCGACCGCGCTGCTTATGAAAATTTCCAGAACCTGCCCGCGGGCCCTTTGCGCACTCTCATCGATGAAAGTGTCGTACGCACGGCGGAGTGCGCGGACGGCGCGATTGGAGCAGAGCTCTCGAACGCGGGTATTGTCGCGCAGATCAGGATGAACGGCGCAAACCTATGCCCGCTGCTTACTGAAGAGCATTTGTGCCGCATCCAGCTTGAAGCCGGCGAAGAGCTGCTCTCGTACACATGTGCGACGTATCCCCGCATTCGGCACGCAACCCGCGGCGCGGAGCAGCAAGCGCTGGCGCTCTCTTGCCCGGAGGCGGCGCGGCTGGTGCTGCTTGACCCGGATTTGCTTGGGACAAGGCTGCCCAAACCGGTGTTGGTTGATCGTTCAGGCGCTGAAGCTGAAGAGGCCGTTGCGAAGCAAGGCTCCCATCCTCTTCCACCCGATTTCTGGCCGATTCGACAGACCGTGCTGGCGCTCGTACTCAATCGCTCCTACCCGCTCTGGCAGCGGCTGTTTCTACTCAGCCTGCTTTGCCGGAGGCTTGACTCCATTGCCAAAGGCGAACTGAAGCGGAGCGTTACGGCCTTTCTCGCCAGCTTTGAAGCAACCGTCTCCACCGGCGCATTGCGGCCGGCAATGGATGCGCTGCCGGTGGATCGCGCAGCGCAATTGGATGTAGTGTTGAGGCTTGCCGGGTTGCTGCTGCACCGCTCCAACATCCGCTCGCGGTTCGTCGAATGCATTCAGGCTTTCACAGCGGGCATTGGAAACGGGCCTGGGGCCACCCTTGAAAGTCTGACAGCCAACTACGCTCTGGCGCATGATCGCGCGTACGAGCCGTTCTTTGGCAGCCATCCGCATATCATGGAGAACTACCTGGTCAACACCATCATCCGCTGCCAGTTTCCCTTTGGACAGGAAGCGATGCGGACCGGGGCAGGGCCCAACATGGCGCATGAGTTTGCCTTGCTGACAGCGCAGTTTGCGCTTATCAGGGGGCTGCTGATCGGCGTGGCGGGGTTCCATGGCAAGGCATTCTCAGCCGCTCACGTTGTGCATACCGTGCAGGCCGCCGCAAAGCACTTTGAGCATCACCCAGAGTTCCTGCATCTGGCCCATGAACTGCTGGTAGAGAGCCAGATGGATGGAGCTCGGGGACTGGCGATTCTGCTAAGAAACACAACTCCCGTGGCGCCTAGGCCAGTGCCGCTCGGGGTCCATTTGCCGGTTCCCCAAGCCTCGGAGCCGGGAGTCTGAAATGTGCTACCCCAGCACACTGGGATTGTGGGCCGTTCCATCGAAGTTGCTGGTAGTTTTATAGAGTTCATAGCGTCCCTCGCCCGCCTTGGGCAGGGTTCTCGCCAGCAGGCTGGCCACCTCCGCGGAGGTCAGCGGATGGAAGCTGCGCACGGCCTCCAGCGCCTGGTCAAGGACTGCCTGGTTGTCAATGCCGGTAATCTGCACGGCAATGGGCAGGTTGAGGCAGTAGTGCAGGGCCTCGATGGGCTTCACCGTCTGGCTATTGAGAATGTAGTGGTCGCCAAATGCCTTCATGCCTAGCGGAGCGATGCCTTCGCGGACCAGAACCGGCAAAACCTGATGAGTAAAGCTGCGGAAGTGCGCGTCCATCACGTTCAGGGGCATCTGCACAGTATCGAAGTGGAAGCTGTGATGGCGAGCCTCGTCCAACATGCGCAGATGGACGTAGGGATCCTTATGGCCGGTAAAGCCAATTAAGCGCACCTTGCCAGCTTTCCTGGCATCCAGCATGGCTTCCATGGCGCCACCTTCAGCAAAGATGCGGTCGGGATCCTCCAGGCGGATGACTTCGTGGAACTGCATCAGGTCCACATGGTCTGTTTGCAGGCGCTGGAGCGACTCGTCGATCTGCTGCGCAGCGGCGGCTTTGGTGCGGCCGTCGATCTTGGTCATGAGGAAGACCTTGTTGCGATAGCCGCCGGCAAGCGCCTTGCCCATGCGGATCTCGCTTACGCCGTCGTTGTAATCCCAGCAGTTGTCCATGAAGGTAATGCCCCGGTCGATGGATTGCCGGATGAGCTGAATGGATTCCTCTTCCTGGAGCGACGCTTTGCCGATGTGGTAGCCGCCCAGACCGATGGCCGAGACGCGTTCCCCGGTGCGTCCCAAAGCACGGTAGATCATGCCCTCGCTCTTTGCGGAGGCCGCTTCCGCGCGCAGAATGGGTGCAAGCAGTTGCGCCGTGGCAGCCGCGCTAACCGTGGTCTTCAAGAATTTTCGCCTATCCATGATTCCTCCAATTGGGTTGCTTGAGAGTCTTCAGAGTGTCTTGTCTTACGCCTTGCGCTGGCCCTTGGCCAACCGCGCCAGCGTAGCCTGCTCGCGCAGAACCTGCTTGAGTGGGCGGGCCGGAGTTCCGAAAAGCACGGTTCCCGGCTTGAGTCCATCGTTGGTAACCCGCGCACCGCTGAAGACTCCAGCCTGACCGCCGAGAATCACTCCGGGGCCGATCTGCACATGATCGCCAATGCCAACCTGCCCGGCAATCACCGCGCCGTTGCCCACGGAGCTCGATCCTGAGATGCCGGTGAGGGCCACGACGATCACGTCCTCGCCAATCTCGCAATTGTGGCCTATGTGGACCAGGTTGTCGATCTTGGTTCCCCGCCCGATTTTTGTCTGCATGAGCGCTCCGCGGTCGATGGTCGAGTTGGCGCCGATCTCCACGTCGTCTTCAATCAGCAGCGTTCCCTGCTGCGGAAACTGCGTATAGGCCCCCGTGGCCGGGTCGCGTACGTAGCCAAAGCCGTCCGCTCCCAGCACCGCTCCTGCATGAACCATGACCCGGTTGCCGAGCGTAACGCCGGGGTAGATGGTCACCCGTGGATAAATGCGGCAATCCGCTCCGATGAGTACTCCTCTGCCGATGACCGCCCCGGCCTCAATGCGGGTGCCTCCGCCGATATGCGATCCCTCCTCGATAACGGCTCCCGCGCCGACCGTCACCTCTTGGCCAAGTTCCACCTGCGCACCAACCGTGGCGGAAGGATGCACTCCCATGGGAGGCGGCGCAGGCTTGAGCAGTTTGGCCGCGCGCGCAAACCACAAGCGCGGCTGCCTTGTCTCCACAACTCCGATGGAGGGGTTGCTAGCATAGGCCTCTACACTCCCGGCCCTCAAAACCACCGCGGCGGCAGTCCCGGCAAGCGCTTGCTCCACCGCAGACGCATCCTCAGCAAACACTAGGTAGGGGCCATTAGCCGTCTGTGCGGATTCCACGCCGGAAACAACGATTTCCGGGCTTCCCTGCGTCAGTTCCCCGCCCAGCAGTTCAACCAGTTCGCCCAGTTTCATCGTTTCTCCTTGTTGTGAGCCGTGAACTCAATAGAGCCCCGGCTCACCCGCCGGCCGGGTCTTCCAGCGGCGATGAATCCACAACCACTGGTCAGGATAGCGTCGAATCCAAGATTCGATGGCTTTGGTGCAAATTTGCGTGGCGAACAGAATGTCGGCTGCCACGTCGCCAGTGTGAGGAATTTCCAGCTCGGGGCCAAAGTGCAGCACGTATCTGCGCTCTGCCTGCTCCCATACCATGAACCCAGGCAATACCGCCGCACCAGTCTTGCGGGCCATATGGGCAAGGCCGGTTGCGGTGCAGGCCTGGATACCAAAAAAGTCTACAAATGCGCCATGGGGCGGGGTCACGTTGGTATCCATGAGGATGGCGACCGTCTGACCCGCGCGCATGGCGGTGAGCATTCCGCGCGCAAACTTATTCTTGGGCAACATGCGATTGCCATGACGGCAGCGGCTGTTATTCACAAATTTATCCAGCAGGCGATTGTCCAGCGGACGCATCACCACGTTCATGGTGTAGCCCATCAGCGAGTGCTGGATGCCTGAAATCTCCCATGCGCCCAGGTGGCCGGTGACAATCAGCACCCCTTTGCCCCTGGCCTGCGCTGCCAGGTAGTACTCTAAACCCTCGGTGCACAACCAGCTTCGGGTGTTTTCAAGGGTATAGCCGGGTATGCGGCAAAACTCAACAAGCTGCCAGCCAAGATGGCGAAAGACTCCGCGCAGGATGCGTTCATGCTCTTGCGCTGAGAGTTCGGGCATAGCCATCCGCAGATTGCGCCTGCCCACATTGCGCAATCTGCCATGCAACCGGTAGATGGACCAGGCAAGCGCGCCCGCAAGCATGCGCGCCAGTTGGCGCGGCATCCATCCTAGGGGACGCGCAACGGCCAGCACCAGCCAATACTCGATTCTTTCCTTTAAGGTTGAGCGCATTGTCGTTGGCAAATATCAGTTTAGCCTCCCTGCGCCAACCCAGGGGGGAGGTAATGCGCCAAAGCAAAAAGGGATGACCGGCGACACCGGACCATCCCTTCCCTCCCTGCACTGCAATATGTTCCTTGCCGTTACTGGCGGTGCTTTGACTCGACAAAATAATGAGCAACGGTGCGAACAAAGGGAACCGCGCCGTTGGGAACCGCTACACTCCCTTTCAGAATCGACTCAAAGCTGTGCGGCGCGCCAAAGTAAACCTGTGTATCTTCGCCATTCTGGCTCACGCTGGTGCCATCCAGGTCGATTCCGGCAAACAGGCCCTTGTTGCGGGAGTAGCTGAGCAGCTCGGCATTCATCTTCCAGTCAGTGGCGGCCTGCCCGCTGCGGCCCACTGGGCCGGCTGCCGCTGATGCATCGCCGCCGATCTTGAATTTACTCTTCAAAAGATCTTGAAAGCCGCGCTCATTGACGGCAACCAGCACAAGGTCAGTGGACTGGGCGCCAATCTGTAGGCCCCACGATCCGCCGGCCATGCGAATGAAAACCGGAGCGCTCCAGCCATGACCGGTACGGCAGGTAACCACACCCTGGCCATACTGCCCGCCAAATATAAAGGCGCCCTTCTTCATTCCAGGCACTACTCCAATGCAGGTGGCCTGTTCCAGAATGTTCATTGGAATACTCTGGTCCGGGGTCGCCATGATTTCGCTAAGAACCGCCCGGGCCGCGTCAACGCGTGCCTGCAACTCCTCTCGCGAAGAACCATATGCAATGCAGGTGAAGACAAAACAGAAGCAGATCGAAGCAATTGCTTTCTTCATATCCGTATCCTTTCCATTCCGCGGCCCTTTGGCGCGGGTTGTTGAGGGGTTTATGGAAAAGTAGCACGAGTCGATGCCATGGAACTCGATCTAGAACTAGCCTGGGAAGCAAAAGCTAGCCGGCGCCCGAGAACAATCAGGCATCCTGGAACAGCCTACATCATCTGCGTTGACGGCGCACAATCCACACACAACCGCAATCTAGCCCCGGGCGGCAGAGTTATCAACGACAGCTCAATCCAGCATGACCTTCACAGCGGCAGTTGGAGTCCACTGGGATTGCAGGCCAAATTGCAGGTCTTCAATCTTCGATGCGGGGAATCATATGAGAGGTGGGCCGAGCGGGCCATGCCGACCTGTATTTTTTGCGGATGACCGCGAAAAGAAAAACGAGGAGTTCCCAGCCTTTATGGATCTTATGCAGCCCGGAAACTCCTTTCCTCAGATCTGCTTTGTTTCCGTAAATCATACTGTGGGGGAACGGTCCATATGCGGTGTTCAAAATTGACCGCTCCACTGGCTACGAAAGCTGTGCAGCTCTAGTCACATGCCAATGTGACAACAGTAATAAGACTAAACAGAGCCATTCGCAGTTTCTTTTAGTAAGGGGGTTCAAATTGTGAGTGACTTCCGGTTTGGATGGTCGTGCAATGAACGATTATTGGAAGGTGCGGAAAAGGATGTACGCAGAATGGGATTACGCGGATGACCGCGAAAAAAGAGGAGTTCCCAGGCTTCATGGAAAACATGCTGCCTGGGAACTCCTTTCCCCAGATCTGCGTTGTTTCTGTAAACCATTCTGTGGAAAATTCCCTATTTGAACAAGATTACCTAAGGAGCGTGCATCTAAGTAACCGTTTTTGTTTACCCTTCAGTAACACTACGCATCTGTGCGCTGCCCCGCCGCCGATCTCCCTGGCGGCGTTCAATTTGGCGTCTTTCTTCCACGCCGGAGACGTGTGCCAGTGAACCGTTGAGTGCGCGCATGGAGAGATCAATCCGGTTGTCCGCGCCGGTCTTGCGCATCAGGTGGCCCACATGGGCTTTCACCGTGCGCTCCTCAATGCCCAGTTGGCGGGCAATCTCGCGGTTGGAGCGCGCCAGCAGGATCAGTTCCAGCACTTGCTGTTCGCGGTCGGTCAAGTGGAGGGTGGCGCTTGTAAGGCTGGAGTCGGGAGCCGAAAGAAGCCGGTCAATGAGCCTGGACAGCAAGTGGCGCGGTGCCCAGATCGACCCCCCGGTGACCACTTCGATAGCATGAAGCACCATTTCCGGACTGGCCTTTAGATCCAAATAGGCCCGCGCTCCCGCGGTGATCGAATCCATCACCAACTCGTCGTTCGCTTCTGGGCCAATGACGATCAACCGCATATCGGGCCGGACGCGGCGAATTGTCTCCAGAGCTTCCAACCCCCCCGGGGAAGAATGAAGATCCACGACCATGTACTCCAGGTCCAGGGTGTTCAGTAGCTCATGCATACTCCCGGTTACGGGAAGCAACTTAACCTTTCCCGCATCCGGAAGCTCATCGAAAATGCTGGTCAGTCCCTCCAGCCGGATTGGTTCGTCTGTTACCAAGCCCACGCGTACCGGGCTCGCACTACGATTCGACAACATTACTCGACTCCTAGAATATTTCAGATATCTTCGCTTCTGACCGCACGCAGAGCAGATTCCTCTTGTGCATCGCCACGCAACACACACTTATCCTTACAACCAGCCCAGCCGGTTCTTTCCCCGCTTGCACCTACATTTTTGGGAGTACGATCCCTTGCTGTTTCTGATACTTACCCTTACGGTCTGCGTAACTGACCTGACACGGCTCGTCTGAGCGGAAGAACAAAATCTGGCACAGTCCCTCGTTGGCGTAGACCTTGGCCGGGAGCGGTGTGGTGTTGGATATTTCTAGTGTAACAAATCCCTCCCACTCCGGCTCGAAAGGCGTTACATTCACGATGATTCCGCAACGCGCATACGTCGATTTTCCAACGCAGATCGCAAGTACATCCCTGGGGATACGAAAGTATTCGATTGATCGGGCTAATGCGAACGAATTCGGCGGAACGATCACCGACTGAGCCTGAACGGATACAAAGGAGCGCTCGTCGAAGGCCTTGGGATCGATGATGGCGCTGTTCACATTGGTAAAAATCTTGAATTCGTCTGAGACCCTGAGGTCGTATCCGAAAGATGAGAGCCCGTAGGAGATTACGCAGTCATGTACCTGTTTCTCACTGAAAGGCTCGATCATACGGTGTTGGATTGCCTGTTCTCGTATCCAACGATCACACTGAATCGACATAAGGGCCCAATCCGAGACAATTTCTCAAGTCTGGAACAAACGCCATGCTTTTTCTTACGTTTGAATTTTTCATCTTAGTAAACGCTAACGTCATTGACAACAGATATCTCACAAAATCCGCCAGGCTGCTACAGCCAGGGGTTCCCCGAATAACGGAAGCCGACAGATGCCCAACCTAACTCGTCCTGCTTTAGGCTTCCAGGGTTTCACAATCGATACAAAACCTGTAGCATCAATTCAATAGTTCGTAGTACAGTCAATCCAGTCGCGCCAGCGAGGTTACCCCTTTGATTAAACAGGACATCGTCCATCACGTAATCGAGCGCACGGGCCTGCCCCGCACCAAGGCAGAAGCCGCGGTGGATACCGTCTTCGAGGGCCTCAAGCAGGCTCTTACCGCCGGCGAGCGCATCGAACTGCGCGGATTTGGCGTTTTCAGCGTCCGCGCCCGCAAAACCGGCATTGGCCGCAACCCTCGTACCGGCACCGAGGTAAGCATCACACCCGGCAAGGCTGTGCGTTTCAAGCCAGGCAAGGAATTGCATTCACTGGACACAGGCAGCGCGCCCCAAAGTTGAAGCGCTGCCGTCGAGGTAAAAATCTAGTACGTCGCGAACGCCGGGGCTCGCGGCAAGGCAGCTGGGGTCTCCGGACCCATTCATACTGGGAACGGTCACACATTCCGAGTTTTCTGTTGTCGACGTAGAGGAGTCCGGTGCGTTCTTTATTCCGGGAGTACGGTCTGCCTCTGCTGCTGTTGGCTGCCAGCGTGTTCACCACGACAGCCAACGGCGCCCGGTTCATGCAGAACTTTATCGATGGCATGCCGCCAGTGGTACGCGACAGCGACCTGTGGCCCTGGGGCTGGCTCGCGAACCATCCAAATCTGTATGTGACGGGCTGGAGTTTTTCCGCAGCCCTGCTGGGCATTCTGCTCATGCACGAGTTCGGCCATTACTTCGCCTGCCGCTGGCACAAGATTCGCGCCACCCTGCCCTGGGTGCTGCCTGCTCCCACGCTCAGCGGCACCGCTGGCGCCATCATCCAGCTCCGTTCGCGCATTCCCAGCCGGAACGCCTTGATGGACGTGGGCGTCTACGGACCCCTTGCCGGCTATGTAGCTTCTGCCGTGGCAGTGGCTGTGGGCTTTGCGCTCAGCTTCAACGCCCCAGCTAACGCACCGGCGGCGATCGTCCGCTTCGGCGGCGAGCCGCTGACCATTCGGCTGCTTCACTCCTTGCTCGTGCAATGGGATCCCTCCATCCCCTCTTTTGACCGCATCGCACCCCATCCCGTGCTGGTGGCCGGCTGGATCGGCCTCTTCATTACCTCGCTGAACCTGATTCCCGGAGGGCAATTGGACGGTGGACACTTGCTGTATGCCATTTCGCCACGGCTGCACCATCTCTTTACCAATGTGCTGCCCTTCGTGCTGTTTCTGGCCGGGGCTGTCTACTGGGTGGGCTGGATTCTCTGGGGCATCTTCCTCATGATCCCCGCCATGCGCCACCCCAATGTTCCGCTGGAACCCAAGCTCAACCGCGGCCGCATGGTCCTAGGCATCATCGGCATCGCCATCTTCCTGCTTACTTTCACGCCCACGCCCTTCTACGACAGCTCGCTCATGCACTTCCTCAACGTCGACCCCTTCAGCACTGTGCCGCGATGAACGGCGCGTTCGCCGCCGGAATTTATCGCATACTGTGGCTCAAATGGGCTACACATTGTTCGCATCCTGACCAGCAACCGGATGCCACCGTTACCCGTAAATACTGGAACAAGCTCAAACAGCGCCAGCATGAGGAGGGAAGCCAGTTGGTGACAAATTGTCACCAACTGAAACTGACGGCGGAGGACGAAAATTAACGGCAAAACGCCCAGCGCGCACGTGTCGAACTCGAAAGCAAGACCGGCCGCAAAGTCGTCACCGGCGAGAACTATCTGCCACCGGGGAAGTCGAAAAAGGCGCTCACGCCTTGAGAAAGGACTGCGCGTTTCAACAAGTTCATAATGGGTTGATATGCGGAACTCTCAGTTCTCAAAGGCGTGACCGGGGGTGCCCGGCACTGAGGTGATAGTGCCGCACGGGAACGGAGCATAACTGACGTGGACCAACGGGGCATGAGCGAGATAGAACAGCTACTTTATGCGGAAGCCGCGCACGACCTTGAGATGGAAAACCAAGGAACACCAGCATCCATCAGCGAGATGCAAAGACGGCTCCCGGAAGGATATAAGGCCGCTCGTGAATTTGTGATGGCCTGGGCAGCTGGCATTCCCCTGTTAGCACTGTCAATACGGCAGGCCCAAAGAATATCCGAAATGATCCATTCTGAAGACGAGGGGCTTAGCTCGATTCAGAAAGTGTTGAACATGCAACCTGTGAACGCCCTCACCTTGACACATTTGATTAGGCTGGAACGTAAGAACACCGCAAAGAATAGCGCAGACTCACGGCACAACAAGCCCGGCGGTTCGCGGGAAAAGCAGGAGAAGATGCGCGCAAAATGGGCAGACGGAAATTTTGATAGCCGGGACCGTTGCGCCGAAGAGGAATGCGGCGAATTGGATATGTCTTTTTCTGCTGCCCGAAAGGCACTCAGGAACACCCCGGACCCTCCTAGCCGCTGCTAGGAAAGGCTAGCCGCTGCTAGCACAGGTCTTCAGTTTTGATACGCATATCGGCACTATAGCTCTAGTACTACAGTTGTAGATAGTATGCAGGCAGATGCGATCCGCGCTTTCGATATT
>VFSW01001094.1_pt1 | contig 40596 bp, 42 predicted proteins | sample 5358111 | NCBI WGS metagenome assembly VFSW01 (sample SAMN11554181, study PRJNA540505) | mine drainage metagenome | isolation source: sediment from site ElyBrook_90M | place: USA: Ely Copper Mine, Vershire, VT | collected 2017
GTACACCCGATGGCGGACCATTGTCGAAAAGAGATCGGGCCTCGCCGAAACCCTTGCATCAACCCATATGGGGGCGCGCCCCCGTTCCGTCAATCTCCTTCACGCAGTGCGGCAATGCCTGCGCAATGGCCTGGCGCGCGCTCAACCTCAGCGTCTGGATACATAAATTCCCCCTAGCAGCAACATGGCACCCATGCCCTGCAGCGGGCTCAGCCTCTCGCCCAGCAACGCCCAGGCATAGACGGCCGAGGTAACGGGCTGCACCAGCAAGCCGATCGAGGCGCGTGCCGGACTGAGATGCTTGACCGCATACGCGATCACAACCTGCCCACAGATCTGGGCCAGAACCGCCAACCCCGCCAACCAGAGCCATCCCAAGGGGGACCGTGGCCAGAAGCGTCCCTCCCACCAAGCGAAAGGCGCCAGCGCGAGCGCAGCGCCAACGGTGACCAGTGCCATCAAGGGGAGGGTCGCAAAGCGCTGCCGGGCGCGCTGCACACCCACTTGATAGGCGGCATAGAACAAGGCTGACCCCAAGCCGCAGGCATCGCCAAGCAGGCTGCGACGCACACCGAAATGCGGACCGATCATCAGCAATGCGCCCGCCATGGCCGCAACCAGCCCGAACAGCAGCGCTGAAGGTGGCATCGTCCTGGTCGCCGCCCATAAGCCCAGCACGATCACCACGGGAGCGAGGTTGGATTCAAGCGTGGCATTGGCAACCGTGCTCCAGACCAGGCCGAGATGAAACAGGATGAGATCCCCGGCGAACATGGCGGCGCTGAACGCGACCAATGCTGCCCCCGACCACGGCGGAAACGGCACGCGCATTCCTTCAACGGGCTCACGACGCGCCCCCGAGCCAACGCCGGCGCAGACCGGGCCCTCGTGAGCGCCTCCGGCCAGCCAGGCCCAGACCGCAAGCACGGGAGCCGCAAGCGCCATGCGCCAGAAGGCGCTGGCGAACGGGCCGACGCCGGCTGCCCCGGCCAGCCGCACCAGCACCCCCACAGAGCCGAGCATGGCGCCGCCAGCGAGCAGGATGAGGAAGTCGCGCGCCGGCCCGACGCGCCGCAGCAGGGATGTCACCGCCGCGTCACGCACGGGAATGGACATCCAGGCCCTGCGCCAACGGCCGCTGCCAGTTGGCCGGCCCCGACCGCAGGGTACCGTCGGGGCCGGGGAGCAGCCGGCCCAGCTGCAAAACGGCAACGTCAGGAATTTCGTGAATCAGCATGGGAGAATCCGGAAGCGCCGTGGCACGCATGAAAAAGGTGGTGTCAAGGCAGTTGATTGCATGAGTGTAGGGGCCATGCAGCGATAATGCAGGCATGCAAACCGACGACAAAACACACATTCTGCTGCTGGCACACGGGTCGCGCGAACCCGAATGGGCTGTGCCATTTGCCTCGGTGCGCGCGCGCATCCACCGCGATCACCCCACGTGGACAGTCCACGTGGCGTATCTGGAGACGATGGCGCCGCTGCTCCCCGAGGCACTCGACGCCGCCGCTGTCGAGGGCTGTGCCCTGTTGCACCTCATCCCGCTGTTCCTCGGCGCCGGGGGCCATCTCAAGCGCGATATTCCGCGTGCGGTCCAGGAGGCCGAACAGCGCCATCCTGCGATGCGCATCGTGGTCTCGCCTGCCGCCGGCGAAAGCCCCGAGCTGATCGAAGCGCTTGCCATTTACGCGGCGCGCAGCGCAGGGCATCAGCCCAACTGACCGCGCTGCGCCCGGCGCGCAACCGCGCTCCCCGACCTCGCACCGACGCGTGTCGAACTGCCCTCGGGCGGTCGATACGGGTCGCGCGCGTGGAACGCATCGTCCGATCTCTGATCGTGCTGCCATCGTGCCATCTCCGGAGACCTTAAATATCCGGCAACGGCCCGGGAACGCGCCCGGGACATGGCGCCGGCGCGTCCTATACTGGCGCGCAGGCGCCCTCCGCGTACCCGCGCGCGGGTCGCCGGATGCCTTCACTCACAATTCGACAAAATATGCATCCATCCAGGCGTGCGTTTCTTCAGTCCGCTGCGTCCGCAGCCTTGGCCGTCACGAAGATCGCCGGTGCGGAGACGACGCACTACACGGTCGCGGTCGTGCCGCAATTCGCGCCGGCAGAAATCTACGCCCGCTGGCGCCCCCTGCTCGATGCCCTCGGCGAGCGCACGCACCTGACATTCACGCTCCAGGCGTACTCGACCATCCCCGAATTCGAAGATGCGTTCACGAAAGGTGTGCCGGACTTCGCGTTTCTCAATCCTTATCACGTCGTGATGGCACACGAAAGCCAAGGCTACATCCCCTTGGTGCACGATGCCAGGCGGCTGTCGGGAATGCTGGTCGTGCGCGCCGACAGCCCCATCCACGCCATCCGTGATCTCGACGGCAAGGCAGTGGCCTTCCCGGCACCGAACGCATTTGGCGCGTCGCTCTACATGCGTGCCTTGCTTCTCGCGCAGGGCGTGCATGTGCTGCCTCACTACGTCGGCTCGCATCAAAACGTATACCGCTCCGTGGTACGGGGTGATGACGTGGCGGGTGGCGGCGTTGCTGAAACGCTTGCGCGCGAGACCCCGGCCCTGCGCGCCCAGTTGCGCGTTCTTTACCAGACACCGACGACGGCGCCGCACGCGTTCGCCGCGAACCCACGTGTGCCGCAGGCCATACGTCATGCCGTGCGCGACGCGTTCTTTGCCATGGCACGCGATCCGGCGGCGCATGCCGTGCTGTTCGCCGCCGAGATCCCGCGACCGGTGGTGGCGGACTTCGCGCGTGACTATGGCCCACTCGAGCATCTGCATCTCGAGTCCCTCGTCGTGCGCCCGCGGTAGTCAGACATGCAGGCTGACGACAGCCGCCTGCGCGGGCACCCCCTGCGTCGGTTCCATACCCAGGTGATCCTCGGCGCGGCGCTCCTTGCGCTGCTGAACCTGCTGCTGATCGGTTGGTATGTCGGCCGCGATTTCGTCAAGCTTCAAACACACGATACGGAACGCCGCTTCAGCGCGGTGGCAGGCAACCTCGCCATTGGCACCACGCCGCTGGCGATGACCAAGGACTACGGCTCGATCGAGGGCATGCTGACCGCCGCGGCCCAATTCCCCGGGGTTCGCAGCCTCGCCGTCGTCGATCAGGAGGGGCGGGTGCTCAGCCGCGTCAATCGACCGCGAGGAGGCGCCCCGAGCGTGTCCTACACCTACGGCCGACTGCCGGTGCCGACGTCGCCGCGCATGCAAGTGCGTTGGGGCAAAGGTGACAGCGGCGGGTGGCTGCGCCCGCACGGAATGGGCGGGGGGGACGATCGCATCGAAATCTGGCAGCCACTGGCCAACGGACGGCTCGGGTGGCTTTACCTTGAAGCATCCGCGGCCGAAATTCACGCCGAAGTCGGCTTGCTCGCCCGCAACGGGTTCGCCTTTCTCCTTGTTCTCATGGGGTCGAGCTCGCTGCTGCTGCTTGGCTTCCTTCGTCCGAGCCTGGCTGCGATGGCCCGCGCAACCGGGTTTGCACGCCAGATCGGCAACCCCAATGTTGCGCCACTGCGCGTCTTTCGGGGCAACCTCGAACTCCAGCTGCTGGGCGAAACGCTGAATGACACCGCGTCGAAACTGCGCTCGCAGGATCGCGCCCTGCGCGAAAACCAGATACGTCTCAAGGCCATCCTCGACAATCTCGCTGACGGCGTGCTGCTGTTCGACGCGAATGGCCGCATCGCTGAATGCAACCTCGGTTTTTGCAAGTTGTTCGGCTTTATGCCCGATGCCATTCTGGGTGCGCACGTCGACGATTTTCTGGTCGGCCTGCACCCGCAAGCGGGACCGGTCGAAGCAGGACAACTCTGGTCGGCGGTACTGCCTCCTGAAGGAAGTACCCGCGAAATAGTCGGTAAAAACAGCCACGGGCACGAAATTCCGTTATCACTTTCTGTCAATCGCTTTGAGATTCACGGAACGGCTTTTCATGTCGGGTCTCTGCACGACCTCCGCGAGCGCAATGCGCTGATTCATGAACTCGAGCGCAACCGCGACGAGGCAATCTCGGCGAGCCGCGCCAAGTCGGATTTTCTTGCGGCGATGAGCCACGAAATCCGCACACCGATGAACGGCGTGATCGGTATGCTTGATCTACTGCTACAAAGCAGCCTGACACCGAAGCAGATGCGAATGGCCGACGTCAGCCGCGCTTCGGCGCTTTCGCTGCTGGGGATCATCAATGACATTCTCGACCACGCGAAGATCGAGGCCGGAAAACTCGAACTCGCCGAGGCGACGTTCGACCTCGAACGTTGTCTGCTCGAAGCTGCCGAACTCTTCGCGCAAATGGCGCAAAAGAACAATGTCTCGCTGCGTCTGTTCATCGATCCATCCTTGCCGGCGATGGTTCTTGGCGACGAGCTTCGCATCCGCCAGATCCTCCTCAATCTGGTGAGCAACGCCATCAAGTTCAGCGGACGTGAGGCGCGTGCGGGCGCGGTGTCGGTGCGCGCGCACCGGATCGAAAGCGGCGCCGGGGCGTGGGTCGAACTGACCGTGGCCGACAACGGCATCGGCATGGCACCGGAAGCGCTCGCGCGGCTTTTCAACCCTTTCGAGCAGGCCGACCGCTACACCAACAAGCGTTTCGGTGGCACCGGCCTGGGCCTGTCGATCACCCGCAATCTGGTCGCGATGATGCACGGCGATATCCATGTGGAAAGCCAACCCGGCGAAGGCAGTCGCTTCACGGTCCGGCTCCCCCTGACCGTGGCGGGCGACCCTGGGCAAGCGACGCCACCGCTGCCCTTGCGTGACATCTGTTGTGTCGTGCATCCGGGCGGTGGCGCGCTCGAAGCGGATATCGCGAACTGCCTGCACGCGGGCGGTGCCACCGTGCTGGGGCCGGACACCCCGTGCCCGGATGACCATGTGAGCGCGCAGTCGCGTGTACAAATCTGGCTGTTGCCGGAAACCACGGACGCCCCAATGCGCACCGATGGCGACGACGCGGTGCTCATCATCCGCGAAGGCCGACGCCGCGCACCGCGGCGCCGCAGCGATGGTGTGGTGGAGTTCGATGCTGCCCACCTCTCTGCCCGCCGTCTGGCCGCCGCAGTGCTCCAGGCGATACACGGTGATTCCGCGGTGGAGCCGGCTTGCGCCACCACCGCGCAGTCGGTGGCCACGCCACCCACGCTGTCACGCGAGGATGCGCAAGCGCGGGGGCGCTTGGTCCTCGTCGCCGAGGACAACGACACCAACCGCCAGGTCATCCGACTGCAACTGGAGCGCCTGGGCTATGTCGCCGACATCGTGCGTGACGGTGCCGAGGCCTTGGCGCGCCTCGGCGGTGCGCACTATGCGCTGCTCCTGAGCGATTTGCACATGCCTGACATCGATGGATTCGCGCTCACGCGAGCCATCCGGGACGCTGAAGCAGCAAGCGGTGCGCCCCGCCTTCCCATCGTTGCGGTCACCGCGGCCGCACTGCCGGAGGAGCTGGCGCGGGCGCTGGATGCCGGAATGGACGACCATCTGACGAAGCCCGTCGCCCTTGAAGATTTGCGCAAGATGCTGCAAACACGCGCACGCCCTCCCGCTACCCTCGCCGTGACCGGACCACCATCCGACGCGCGCGATCCCCAAAGGCTCGTCGACCCCGCGGCGCTTCGAGACCTGGTCGGGAATGACGCCGACATGCTCGCGGCGCTGTACCGACAGTACTGTCACGAGCTTCGTGACGCACTCGCACGCCTGTCGGACGCGATGGCGCAGACCCACCGCGAGCCTATTGCCGCTATCGCGCACAAGCTGAAGTCTTCCTCACGAACCGTCGGCGCGGCGACGCTGGCCGCGCGACTGGAATGGCTGGAACACAACGGTGCGTCTGCATCGCGCGCGACGCTGTCGGAGGTTCACGCTGACATCGAGCGCCTTGGAGCGGATGTGCTTCGCGAGATCGAAAACGCCACAATCGCACCGCCCACGCCCTGATGGGTGCCCGCTCCGTTTCCCCAACACCCCATCCATTCCAACCGCGCCTCGCGCCGAGCACCATGGACGCCAGCCCTGACAAGTCCCCGCTGCCGACGATTTGCATCGTGGATGACGATGCCTTCATCGTCAACGTCATCACATTGATGATCGCCCGCATGGGCGACTTCGCGCTGCGAGGTTTCACCGACGCGGTCGCCGCGTTCGCGGCCATCAGCGCCGGCGAAGCCCGCCCCGATCTCATCATTCTCGACATCAACATGCCGGGAATGGACGGCATGACTTTTTTCCGCAACCTCGCCGGCATCGGCTACCGCGGCGCGATCGTGCTCTCCAGCGGGGAGAGCGAGTCCTTGCTGCGCGCCGGGGAACAGTTGGCCGCATCGTACGGCTTGCGCCTGCTGGGTCGGATTCCCAAACCCCCGGCGTTCGAGCTCCTGCGTGACATGATTCGTGCCTACCGCCCGGAGGCAGCAGCGTTTGAGCGCCCTGCGCGCCGGCTGCCGAGTGCGGCGGAACTCGCGCACGGCATTGATCATGGCGAAATCGACTGCGTCTACCAGCCGAAAGTCGACATGCGCACGGGCGCCTTGCTCGGTGTCGAGGCGCTCGCACGCTGGAACCATCCCGACGACGGTGTCATCGGGCCCGCGGTTTTCGCGCAATTGGCAGAAAGCCATGGCCTGATCACGCGCCTGACCCACAACGTGCTCGATCGCGCGCTGGGCCAGCAGGCTCGCTGGCAGCGCGAGGGCCTCGGCATCAAGATGTCCGTGAACGTGTCTGCGCAGGACATCAGTGAAATTGATTTTCCGGAGTACGTCACCGCGGTCGCCGAGCGACTCGGCGTCGATCCGGCATCGGTCGTGCTCGAAATCACGGAAAGCGGGCTCGCCCGTGATGCGCGGATTCCGATCGAAGTGATGGCGCGCCTGCGCATGCGACGCTTTCATCTCTCGGTCGACGATTTTGGCAACGGTTACTCCACCCTTCTGAAGCTGCGCGATTTCAGCTTCGACGAGCTCAAGGTCGACCAGGCATTCGTCCACGGGGCCGGCGACAACGAGCGCCATGCCGTGATTTTCCGTGCCTCGGCCGACATCGGGCGCAGTCTTGGCATGTCCCTCGTCGCCGAAGGAGTCGAAACCGCATCCGACTGGCGCTTCGCGCGCGATCTCGGATGCGACATTGCCCAGGGCTTCTACGTTGCGCGTCCCCTGCCGGCAGCCGATCTCGCGGCCTGGCTGGTCGGTTGGCGCAGCCGCGTCGAAAACGGCGAGATCGAGCTCGCGCACTGATGCACGCGTGCGTCACACTTCTGCACAAAGATCACGCGCGATGCTTAAAAACTGGTTGTCGCCGTCGCTGCTGAGCGCCGGCCTGATCGCGGTGCTGGTCGGCTATACCAGCTCCGCACCGATCGTATTCGAGGCTGCACGCACCGCGGGTGCCACGCCTGCGGAGGTCGCCTCATGGCTGTGGGCGCTGGGTCTGGGCATGGGGGTCACATGCATCGGGCTGTCGGTGGCAACCCGGGCACCGATCCTGACGGCGTGGTCCACCCCTGGCGCCGCCTTGCTGGTCGGTGCACTGCGCGGTGTGCCCATGTCGCAAGCAGTGGCTGCGTTTGCATTCGCGGCCGCCCTCACCGCGCTGGTCGGCTTCAGCGGAACGTTCGAGCGTCTGATGCGTCGCGTACCGGCCAGCGTGGCTTCGGCGATGCTTGCCGGCGTATTGCTGCAGTTCGGCATCGACCTGTTCGGCCTGTTCGGCAATCACCGGCTGCTCGTCGGCATCGCGGTGCTTGCCTTCCTGCTGGGGCGCCGTTGGGCACCCCGCTACGCGGTGCCGCTGACCCTCGCTGCGGGAGCCGCCGTCGCGGGTCTGCTAGGTCAATTGCACCTCGGGTCCGTGCAGTTCCAGTTGGCGCAACCGAACATGACCTGGCCGCAGTGGAACACCAGCGTGGTGCTGGGGGTCGGCGTGCCGCTGTTCCTGGTCACCATGGCGTCGCAAAACATGCCTGGATTGATCGTGTTGCGCAGCAACGGCTACCGGGTCGCGTCATCCCCGCTGATCGGTGCCACCGGCGTGGCCGGGTTGCTGCTTGCTCCATTCGGCGGCTTCTCCTTCAATCTGGCGGCGATTACCGCGGCGATCTGCATGAGTCCGAACGCGCATCCCGACCCGGCGCAGCGCTGGCGCGCATCGGTGTGGGCCGGTCTGTTCTACCTTCTCACCGGCGTCTTCGGCGCCACCATGGCAGCGCTCCTGGCCGCGTTTCCGTCGGCCTTGATCAGCGCCGTTGCCGGCCTGGCGCTGCTCGGCACCATCGGCGCCAGCCTGCATGGCGCGCTCGCCGATCCGGCCGAGCGTGACGCCGCAATGGTCACATTTCTGCTCACCGCCTCCGGGATCACGGTGTTCAGCCTCGGCAGCGCGTTCTGGGGACTGCTCGCCGGCCTTGCCGCAACGCTGCTGCTGCGGCCATTCAGCCGTTCACTCAAGCGTCATCACAAATGACACATAGTCCGGTCTCCTCAAGAAGACGCTCCCGCGTCTTCTCGGGTGATCACACGAGTTAGCTCTCGATCCTCGGTCGTGGTGTCGGTCAATTCCAACACATGGCGCCGCCCACTGAATCTCAGCCGAGAAACTTGCTCTTGAACGCGCTGAGTCCTTCCGCCAGCAGGCCACCATCCGGAATCTGCCCTCCGGGAGTCAAGTGATCAACCAGGTGCGGCAGCACCTGCGACAACCCCGCCGCTGCCTGGGATGGATCAATGCCGAGTTTGTCCGCCAGCTGTTGCACGGTGTCGTTGCCCAAGACCTGCTGGACGGCGTCGGCGGTGACAGGCTGGTTCTGGCCCGAACCCACCCACGACTGCACCACCCCGCCGAGTCCCTGCGACTCGAACTGCTGCAGCAGTCCCCCAAGCCCCCCTGGCTGGTTCTGGATGATCGACATCGCCTCATCGACCAGGGAACCCTGGCCACCCGCTTCGGCGCCAGTGAACGCCGACAATGCTTCAGAAAATAGTCCCATGATGGTCCTTCGGCGCACCGTCGCGCCAGTTGACGACGCGCGACGCGCGTCCGACCGGTTTGTAGCAGATCGATTTGAAACCAGGAAGACATGGAACGTCCATCCGTTGCCAGGGTCTCGGTAAGATCCCTGCGGGCAACCCGGACGGGAGCGAATTCCCGCACCGCGTGCCAATGCACCCACCTCACGCCCGTCCAGTCCATGACTGGGCACGTTTCGGAGACCGCAAAGTGAAGCTGAACCTGCGTCGACTGCGCATCGGCACTGCGATGCTGGCCGGAATTGCGCTCGTTGCCTTTCTTGCCTCGGCGCTTCATCGCAGGCAAGTCGAACAAACCGCGCTGGTTCGCGCCAAGACACAGTTTTCGCGGCTCATGCTTGGCGAGGAGCGCTTGAAGGCCGATGTCATCGCATCACGCTTCGGGCTCGCGACCCACAATGACGGCATCGGTGCGGATACCCGATTGCTGGCGCGTGAGCAGCAAGCGCTATCGACCATGGCACTGCCAGCGCCGGTTCGCACCATTGTCGACGCGTATCTCACCGCGGCGCACCGCGAGCAGGTGAACGTCGAGAAGTTCAGCGCTTTGAACGCGGTCGTGCGGGTGTCGATGCAATCGTTTTTGTCTCAGATGCATGCACTCCAGCCGAAGCTGCCCGACGCGGGACCCAACCGCAACGTGCAGCACGATCTGGCCAATATCCTCATCGGTTCGGTACGTGAACGGATGGATCCGAATGCCGGAGCGACCACCGAAAGCTGGCGTCACCGCGCGCGCACGATGTTCGCGCGTGCGCAGACCGACCTGCCACAGTACCGGGGAGTGCTGATGTCGATGGCGCGGCACTTCGACGTGATCGAACGGCAAGGCCCGATGCTCGATGCCACGGTTCGTACCGTCATGAACTCGGGAACGCGCAGCAAGCTGATCGCCGCGCAAACAGCACTCGACCACCAGATTGCGTTTGAAAACGCCGTCAGCTCCTGGCAGATCACAGCGGCGCTCGCGCTCATCGCGGTGATGGTGGCCACGCTTGCGGTGTTGACGACGCGCTATCTGCTCAAGGTGCGCGAGAGCTTGCGGCAAAGCGCGCTACTGCGTTCGCTCATCGACAGCATTCCTGATCTCGTGTGGTTCAAGGACAGCGATGGTGTGTATCTGGCTTGCAACCCTAGTTTCGAAAAGTTTTTCGGCTATCGGGAGCGCGATATTGTCGGCAAGCATGATCGTGATTTCGTACCGGCAGAACAAGCAGATGCGTTTCGCAAGCATGATCTCGCTGCGATCAACGCCGGGGAGCCCACCACGAACGAGGAAACCATCACCTTCGCCGATGACGGCCATCACGCCCTTGTCAAGACCACGAAGAACCCCGTCTATGGACAGGCTGGCGAGGTCATCGGTGTGCTCGGAATCAGTCGGGACATCACGCAGGAGCGAAGTGATCAACAAGAGCTCATGCGCCATCGCGCCGATCTGGAAGCGCTGGTCAATGAGCGCACCGCCGAGTTGCAAGCCACAAACCTGCGCTTGCGTGAAACCCAGTTTGCGATGGACCGGGCCGGAATCGGTATCAACTGGGCGAATGCCGCGACGGGCAGATTCATTTACGTCAATCACTACGCTGCGAGCCTGCTCGGTTACGCGCCGGATGAACTGCTCGAGATGTCCATCCAGGATATCGATCCGAACTTCGATGATGCGCAGGTCGCAGCACTTGTCCAACGGCTACGCACGGAAGAGTCCTTGCGGCTCGAAACCACCCAGCGCACGCGCGACGGGAACCTCATCCAGGCGGAAGTCACCTTGTATTACAGCATCACCACCGACGGCGGCGACGATCGGATCATTGCATTCACGACCGACATCCGCCGGCGCAAGGCGTACGAATCGGCATTGATCGACGCAAAGAATGCTGCCGAGGCGACAAGCCAGACGAACAAGGGCCTCATCCAGCGACTCGAGATTGCAAACCGGCAACTCGCCCGCAGCGACGATCGGCTGAAGGCCATGCTGACGCTGAGCCAGAGAGCTGCAACCCTCGCCGAAGATGAACTCCTGCGCTTGGGCATCGATGAAGCCGTCCGCCTGACCGAGAGCACCATCGGACATATTCATTTCGTGAGCGATGATCAGGAAACCATTCGTCTGAAGATGTGCTCGACGAATACATCCGACGCTTGCCGGGTTGAATATGACACCCAGTATTCAGTCGGCGGCGCCGGGGTGTGGGCCGACGCAGTTCGGACACAGCAACCGGCACTCCACAACGACGACGGCTGTCTTGGCTCGCCACAGGGACACCCGGATGGTCACGCACCACTGCGCCGGCACCTTGGCGTGCCGGTGATTGACGGCACCAAGGTCCGCATGCTCGTCGGGGTCGGCGACAAGTCACAGGATTATGACGATACCGACAGCAGTCAGTTGCAACTGATCGCCAATGACCTCTGGCAAATCGTTCAGCGCCGCAAGGCGGAACTCGAACTGGAGCAGGCCAAGCTCGCCGCCGAAGCGGCCACGCGAGCCAAGAGCGTATTCCTGGCGAACATGTCGCATGAAATCCGTACTCCGCTCAACGCCGTGACCGGCATGACGTACCTGGCATTGCAAACCGACCTGACAGATAAACAACGCTACTACGTCGAGGGTATTCACAGCGCCGGAGAAAACCTGCTCGGCATCATCAACGACATCCTGGATTTCTCAAAAATCGAGGCCGGACGCCTGAACCTCGAACATATCGATTTTCGCCTTGACGATGTCATGGGCAAGCTCGCCACGATGGTGGGAAAACGTGCGGAGGAAAAGGGACTCGAGCTTTTGTTCGTGCCGATGCAGGATGTTCCGACCGCTCTGGTCGGCGATCCGTTGCGCTTGACACAGGTCTTGGTCAATCTCGGCAGCAACGCCATCAAGTTCACGCACCAGGGTGAGGTGACGGTCGGTGTCGAAACCGTTGCGCAAGTCGGAGACACCGTCAAGCTCCATTTCTGGGTCCGCGATACCGGGATTGGAATCACGCAGGAACAGCAGGCCCGGTTGTTCCAAAGCTTCAGCCAGGCTGACAGCTCGACCACACGCGAATATGGTGGCACGGGCCTGGGGCTCGCGATCTCCAGTACCCTGGTGGAGATGATGCAGGGTTCGATCTGGGTCGAATCACAGCCCGGCCTTGGTTCCACCTTCCACTTTCACGCCAGCTTCGAGCGCCAGATCGACGCGCAGCCAAGGCGAACCTTGCAACGCGCTGAGCTGCGAGGAATGCGGCTTCTGATCGTCGATGACAACGACGCGTCACGCCAGATCCTGCAGTCGATGGCGCAGAGCTTCGGATTCGAGGTCGACCTCGCAAACGGATGCCGACAAGCCATCCAGTTGATTGAAGCGACGACGCCCACCGGTCGCGCCTACGACCTCGTGCTGATGGATTGGAAGATGCCGGGGATGGACGGAATTGCCTGTATCAAGGAGCTTCACCTGCGCATGGGGGGCGCGCCAGCGACTGTGATGGTCACCGCCTTCGGTCGCGAGCAGGCAATGAAGGACGCCGAGACCAGCGGTGTTGAAGTGCGCTCGGTCCTGACGAAACCCGTCACTCCCTCGACCTTGCTGGAGGCCATTGCGGGGGCACTTGGCAAACACATCGACATGGAGACCCGCACGCGGGAGCGCGCCGTGTTGAATCAGGTCGCCATCGCGCAGTTGGCGGGGGCACGCATACTCGTGGTGGAAGACAACGACATGAACCAGGCGCTGGTGTCGGAGATTTTGCAAAGCGCTGGCATGACGGTCATCCTGGCCGAAAACGGCAGGGAAGCGCTTGATCGCCTGGATCACGATCAAGTCATTGACGGGATTCTCATGGACTGCCAGATGCCGGTCATGGACGGCTACATGGCAACGCGCGAAATTCGCAAGCGCAGCGGCCTGGCGACATTGCCCATCATCGCCTTGTCGGCCAACGCGATGGCTGAAGACCGGCTCAGAGCTCTGGACGCCGGCATGAACGACCATATCGCCAAGCCAATCGATGTGAACCAGATGTTCAAAACCATGGCGCACTGGATCCATCCGGCGAAAGCGACCGGCGCCACGCCGCCTCCTGCGGCGGCGCAGCCCGTCGTGCATCCCGGGGGCGACGCCCTGCCAGGCATCGATGAGGCCGCGGGACTTGCAGTCTGCGCAGGAAATGCCGGGCTTTACGGTCGAATGCTGCGTGCCTTTCGTGACGGGCAGCGGGACTTTGATGCCCGGTTCCGGCAAGCGCTCAGCGCCGGCGACCATGAAAATGCCACGCGGCAAGCGCACACCCTCAAAGGCAATGCTGCAAATATCGGAGCGCGAGAACTCAGCGCCGAAGCCGCATCACTCGAGCAGGCGTGCCGCCAACATGCCGTGCCTGATCAGATCGCTGTGCATTGGCAGGCGGTGTCCAACGGCTTGCGAACGGTCATCGAAGGATTGGAGCACCTTCCCGACGTCGAGCCCGTGGCCCTGACGTCGCGCCCCGTCCCCGAGGGTGCCTACGGGCACTTGCGCGATCAGCTTCGCATGCTGCTCGCCGAGGGAGATTCCGCGGCTGGCGACACCTTCGAGCAACTCAAACCAATCATCGACCAGCGCATGCCGGGCGCTGACTTGCAGTCGTTGGAACATGCAATCCATCACTTTGCCTACGACACAGCGCTTGCCTGCCTGGATCGCATCGACGCCGTTCTGAAGGCCCAGTCGATCGGCTGACGCCGCCATCCCGATGGCGGCCGTACCGATTGACATCTTGACTCGAACTCTCTGGAACATCGAAAAATGCAACCCACCGTTCAAGCCGACAAAAGCCCCACAGCGCAGCCGACGATCCTCGCCATTGATGACTCTCCAGACAACCTCAGCCTGCTGACAGGACTTCTCAAGGGGCGCTACCGCGTCAAGGTTGCCAACAGTGGGGAACGCGCGCTGGAGCTGCTCGCCGCTGGCCCGGTTCCAGATCTGGTACTCCTTGACGTGATCATGCCCGGCATCGACGGCCATGAAGTCTGCCGTCGCCTCAAGGCGGATCCGCGCACACATGACATCCCGGTCATTTTTCTGACTTCATTGTCTGACAGTCATGACGAAACACTCGGGCTCGAGCTGGGTGCGGCGGATTACATCGCCAAACCAATCAGTCCGCCCATTCTGCTCGCGCGCGTCGCCACGCATCTGGGTGTCAAATTCATGCAGGACCTGCTGCGCGAGCAAAATCACGGACTCGAGCTCGAGGTGCTGCGGCGCACGGCTGAGGTCGTGGCGTCGCAGGACGTGACCATCCACGCGCTGGCTTCGCTAGCCGAAACACGCGACCTTGAAACCGGAAACCACATTCGACGCACGCAGCGCTATGTTCGCGCTCTGGCCGAAGCTCTGCGCTTTCATCCGCGCTTCGCTGCGTATCTCAACCAGGACAGCATGATCGAACTCCTGTTCAAATGCGCTCCGCTGCACGATATCGGCAAAGTCGGCATCCCGGACCATATCCTGCTCAAACCAGGCCGCTACGAGCCGCAGGAGTTCGAAATCATGAAGCGCCATCCAACCCTCGGACGCGAAGCGATCGAGCGTGCGGAGGAAGATCTCGAGGTCGACCTCCCGTTTCTCAAGGTGGCCAAGGACATCGTCTACTACCACCACGAAAAGTGGGATGGCAGCGGCTACCCGCAAGGGCTGGCCGGCGATGCCATTCCGATGTCCGCGAGGCTCATGGCGCTGGCTGATGTCTACGATGCCCTCATCAGTCGTCGTGTCTACAAGGCCGGCATGTCGCATGCAATGGCTGCCGAGATCATTTTTGAAGGATCCGGGCGTCACTTCGATCCCGATGTCGTCGAAGCGTTTCGTGGCTTGCAAACCGAGTTCCAGTCCATCGCAAAACAGTACGCGGACTCCGAGCATGAGATCCATGAAAAGCTTCTTCAAATCCGCAAGCTGCACTGTGACAGCGCCCGCCTGCTGATGCTGAAAGCGCGTGAAGAACATATTCACTTCATCGAGCATGTTCTGGCCGAGCAAGGCAAGGACCCGGCTGCAATGACCGGCGAGACGTTACTGGATGAACATCATTGCCCGTTTGGCAAGTGGTACGACACGGAAGGCCGGATGAGTTTCGGAGAACGTTCCGCATTCAAGGCGATCGAGCCCCTCCACACCCTTGCGCATCGCGTGGCACGCAATATCCTGGACGCAAGACGAGCGAGAAAGGACGACGCGGTGGCAGCTCTGAACGCCGAACTGCGTGACGTGAATGAACAGATCCTGGCACGAATTCAAGACATCGACCCGGCGGCATCGGGTCATTAGGACGGGCTCGGAGGGCGTCGGCCGAGTCGTCAGCCCCCAACCGGCGTGCTCGGTATCGCGCGTTCGCTTTTGTCGATCACGCCGGCTCGCCATGCGCTTCGACCAGCTTGCACCGCAGACGCAAATGCGCCAGCCATTTCGACCGGATCGCGGGCCCTGGACACTGCCGAGCACAGCAAAACAGCATCAAAGCCGAGCTCCATATCCTGAGGACGCGTGACATGAACTGGCTGAACGTCACGAAGCTGGACTATGGCAAGATTTCCGCCAGCTGCTTTGCCGCACACGAAGTGTCTGTCAATCCATTCTCAGCCCATAAGTCTCCGACCAAGATCACGCACCTGCCCTGGAAACGACCATGCGCCTACTCATCGCCCTCTTGCTCCCCTGGCTGACGTTCTTCACCATCGGCAAGCCAATCTCAGGCATCGTGTGCCTGATCCTCCAGATCACGTTGATCGGCTGGATTCCAGCCACGATCTGGGCCGTCTACGCACTGAGCCAATACAAGACCGACCAGAAGATCGCCAAGGCGTTGGCCGACCGGCGGAGCGTCTGATGCACACCAACAGCCTGATCATGGTTCAGCAGATCATCGCGACGGCGCGCATTGGCCTGCCGCCAACGCAGGAGGCCAATGCGCATGCGCTGGCGGCAATCAACGCCGCGCAGGAAAACCTCAGACGCAGCGGGCGCAGCGGGCGCAGTGCGCTGGATCTCGATTCCACGCGAGCCGACGCATCCGTTCTGGCGCCGGGCCACCGCCCGCACGAAAAAATGTGCATCGCCGCGGTGCAATCCATTGCCGCAGTGTCGAGGCGCGCGCCGCAGGATGTCGACGAGGTTCCGTCGTGAGGGGGCACCGCGTCTCGTTGATGCTGGCACTTGCCGCCCCGCTCCTGGCTGGCTGCGAGCGCCATGACTCCGCCGCGCTCGGCCGCATCGCTGAGCACGCTGCGGGTTATGCGCTCGGTGGCGTCGCTGCCCACGAGAGCGAACGCTACCTTGACCATCGGGCCAGCGGCCAGTCCTACGAGCGACAGCTTGGCGGTGGCCGGGACATCCAGCATTCCGGCCGCATGGGCCTGGTGTTTCCGGAGGCTGATGCGCTGCCAGACCCGCAGTTGACCCCGGGTGCGCTGAATTCCGCGGTGACGCAGGCCAATCTGCGTGAAACCATCTGCCGCCCGGGCGGATACACCCGATCGATCCGGCCTGACGAGCACTACACGGAGAACCTCAAACGCGAAGGCGTTCGCCGATATCGCTACCCACAGCAGATGGGCAAGGATGCATTCATGCTGCGCAACTACGAAGAGGATCACCTCATCAGCCTGGAACTCGGCGGCTCGCCGGACAGTCCGCAGAACCTCTGGCCCGAACCGCACCACGTCATTGGCGGCTGGGGAAGCTACGCCAAGGACAAACTGGAGAACCGGTTGCACAGCATGGTCTGCCGCGGGCGAATCAGTCTCGAGCATGCCCAGCATGCCATCGCCACCAACTGGATTGCGGCCTACAAGCAGTACGTCGGCGCGACGCCGGATCAGGGTCGCTCACATCGATATGGTGGGTGAAATGTCCACGATCATCACCGCCCTCGACGTCGCCTTCACCGCCCACTCGATCGTGGGCAATGAATTCATCAAGCGCCGCAACCGGCGCGGCGACTGGTTCTGGCTGGTCGGCAATACACGGACCCGCCGAGCTGCGCGCCGCGGCGAAAGAGGTGACTGGCGCGAGCGCTCTCGAGCTCATCATGCAGCCGCAGGCGACTTTCCGCGGAACGTGTCTTGGCCATGATGTGGACTCCTTCATCAAAAGATCAGGTGTCCACGAAAACGGGTCAACTCCAGGCCGGTCGTGGGCGCGATCCGAGCTCACGGCTTGTGGGACAGCATCTCTTTGAGAAGGTCTCCCTGCGCGGAAAACTTCTTCGCGTCTGTTTTCTGCAACTGCTCCAGGTTGTGCAGCTTCCAGCGGATGCCCGGCAGATGTTCGAGGTGAGCGATGCCCAGCAGTGACCAGTCTGGCATGCCGGCGGCCAGCGACAGCAGGAAGCGCCGCTCGCTGTCGTCCAGACCCTGCTGGATTTCGCGCACCATGCGCTCCCGCACGGAGAGCAGTGCATCGAGCGACACCTGCTCGGCCGTCATGCCCAGGAAGTTGTGCTCGTAGTCGTGCCGGATGTCTCGCAACACCGGAAACAGCACCTCATGAATCGGCCGGTTGCTGCTGCATAGATAAACCACGAATGCGCGCCGGATGCCAGGCGTGATGCCCTCGTGCGCAAGAAGCTGCATCACATCGAACAGGTCGCGCGGGTGCTGGCGATCCAGTGCCGCGACCAGCTTCCCGCCATACACGTCGTCCAGCGATACCACCGGGATATCCAGATCGGCCATCAGCACGTCGCGCGCTGACGGCGTGAGCGAGGCGCGGCCCACCGGCTGCACCGTGCCACGCATGACGAAATTGACTTCGACCTTGACCTGGATTGCCCCGCGGCGCACCAGCAACTTGGTCTCCCCTGCTGCTGTTGCAGGCGCATACGTCTGGAACCCACGCTTCGTCAAACGCTCGGCGGCTTTCCGGACAGCCTCGTTGATGCGCGCCAGCGCCTCGTCGCGCCGCAGCGTGTAGTCGGGAAAGACCAGATCGAGATCAACCGACAGGCGCGGCATGTCGCGCACGAACAGGTTGATCGCCGTGCCGCCCTTCAGCGCAAAGGTGTCGTCCACGAACACCAGCGGCGCCACCTGCGTGAGCAGGCGCGCGGTATCCAGGTAGATCTGGTTCATGGCTTGAGCACCAGCAGCCCCTCCGCCGATCGAGTTACCCACGGCCGGTCGCTGCCCGTGGGCAAGGTGGCCGGATCGAGCTTGTCCACCCAGGGCAACGACGCCTCGCGGCCAAGCTGCAGGCACAGCCGCACGGTCTTGACGCTCGTGCAATGCTGGAGAAGCTCGCGCAGCACGTCGGCGCGCAGGCTGTACGCGCTCTCGACCAGTTCCCGAGCTTCCTGCAAGGGTTGGCGCACGCCGACCTCGCTCAACAGCTCGAGCAATGCGCGCTCCGGCGCCGACACTTGCGGCGCTGCGCCGCGCTGCTCGAACGCGCCGACGTGCAGCAAGGCCCCCGGCTGCTCGTCGAACAGTCGCTTGCGGTGGTACTCGGCCGGAAAGCGTTCCGTGAACCATTCGGGCAGCCGCGCCGCCTTCCAGCCATACAGATGCAGCACGGGTTGCTGCGGCACGTACTGGCGCACGCCATACCAGTCCAGCGCCGACTTGCCGCCGACATGCAGCCCCTCGAACCTGCGCTGCAGCAGCAACAGGCTTGGATGCAGCGCCAGGGGATCGTTCGGGCGGCAGAACACCCCGCGGGCAAGGCGCGTGAGCCACCCTGCCCGGACATAGTGAACCCCCAGGTCGGCAGAGATACCCAAGCCCCCCAAGTCCTCCGAGGTCAGCGGCGTTCCCGGGGCCAGTCGGGTGTAGAGGAGATTTAACTTGCTTGGATTCGTCGTAGCCATGCGACGATTTTTACAACTTTTCCAAATCGCCGTCAATTTGATCTGGCAACCACGATCTCAGTATGGATACGACAAACACAATATATCCAAATCGCCACTCGGTCAGCACAATCATGCGCAGGCCGTCTGCAACCGTCAGGTCGCCTGTCGACGGCCCGGATGCAGCAACTCTCAGCCCACCCCGCGAGGGAGCTCCGCGAGGCCGTCGAACGCTTGGCAATTCCATTTTGCGGAGCACCAAACGGGTCAATGATGGTCCGTGATGCGTTTACCGGGCACAGTGGCTGCCTCCTCATCGAGGCAGGCCACTCTACGACCCGACCGCTTCACGCACCCCGGCGGCGTGCGTCAACCGCTCAAGATAGTTGTCGCCGACGGTTCAGCGGTAGAACCGGGCTTGGTGTTCGAACATCATGGCGTAACGGCCGCCCCGACGCGTCAATTCCTGGTGGGATCCCTGCTCGACGATGCGCCCGTGCTCCAGCACGACGATGCGGTCCACGAACCGCGTCAGCGCGAGGCGATGGCTCACCACTAGCGCACTGCGGCCCTGCGCCATGTCCAGCAGCAACTGCATGATCGCCGCCTCGGACTCAGGGTCCAGGGCCGAGGTCGGCTCATCGAACACCAGCAGGTCGGCGTCTTTGGCATGCACCATCGCCCGAGCAATGGCCAGGCGCTGCCACTGCCCTCCGGAGAGATCACGTCCTCCGCTGCGCTCCGAACTCAGAGGTACGTCCAGGTTATCCGCAAGGAAGTCCAGCCCCACGGCCACAAGACTCCGGCGAGCTGCTTGCTCGTCGCGGGTGACCAGCGCCTCGCGCACCGTCAGAGGCAACGGCGTGCACTCCTGAAATACCGCGACGATCTTCGGATCCTTGCGGCAGTCGGCCCGGCTCCAGGCGATGCGACCCGCCGTTGGCGCGAGTAGGCCGCAGCTCAGCTTGAGCCAGGTGGATTTGCCCGCGCCGTTGGGGCCTACGATGGCCACGGTTTCACCCTGCCGGAGTTTGAAACACAGCTCCGCCAACGCGGCGGTGCCGGTCTGCGCGTAGCGAAGCTCCACATGGCGCAATTCCAGCGCCAGCCCAGGCGCGGCGCGGCCAGCGAACATGGTGGAAACCTGGGCCGCAGACTCGCAGGCTCGCTGAAAGCGGCGGAGCGAGCCAAAGGCGTAGGTTGCAGCCAGCAAACCGCCGCAGTTGTAACTCACGAGCCCGAGCGCGTTGCTCACGTTGATAAGCGCCCCGAACAACACCACCAGATCCTCCACACCGTAATGTCCGCTCCGGAAACCGAGCGCGACGGCGACGAAGGGGACGACCAAGCATGCCCCGGTGAACGCAGCGGAAACACCCAGGCGCAGCGCCCCACGTGCCCGGACCGAGAAAAGTGCCCGCAGGATCCGCGCATAGGCGGTGGACCATTGCGCAAGCAATCCGGAGTGCATCGAATAGATGCGCAGGTCCTTCGCGAACTCAGGCTGGGTCAGCACGCGCCGCAGGATGCCGAGGTCTGCCAAGGTTGCCGCGGTATGCTCGTTTACCGTCCAGATGCTGCGCTCGGCCTGCGCGCGCAGCCAGACCGTGGGAACCAGGCCTATCAGCAACACGACCGGCACCCACCAAGCAACCGTCGCCGTCAGCAGGAGCACGGGAACACCTGTGGCAAGGCCGAACAACACGGTGAAGCCTCTGCCCACGAAATCTGCCGCACGGTCGGCCGCCTTCGCCGCCAGCACAGCGAGTTCTCGCAAATCGGCCTGCTCATGCACCCGTAGGTCCGGGAAACCCGCGATGCCCCGCGCCACGATCTCATGCACCGAGCGCGTCGCGCGCTCCTCGATCGACTGCTCCACGCGTGACGGCGGCGAGCAACAGGCGCGGCAGAACGCCAGGCGAGAGTGCGGCGGCGTAAGCGCGGTTGCACTTGCGCGAGCGGGCGGACATGTCGGACTGGTCTCGGGCGGCGGTGCACAGCAGCGTGGTGATGTTGTCGGCGAGGATCTCGGTGGCCACGTCGACGAGCAGGGCATGCTGGGACAGCCCCGAGATGCACTCCAAGTGCGGTCGATGCTTGATGTGTTTGAAGGCTTCGTCGATGCGCCAGCGTTGGTGGTAGAGGTCGTTGAAGACATCGGGTGGGAAGCTGCCCTCGTCGCGATTGCTGGCCAGCAATCGCTCGAGTCCGCTGGGGGACGAATGGATCGCCAGTGAGTTGGTGCAGGCCTTGCACCGCCTGGGCTTTCATTACGGACTGACCCAGCGAGCGATGGATGAGAAGCCGATAGCCGGATCATTCGCCATCTCGGCCCTGTCTCGTCCGGGTGGAGCCCGTACAAGAGCAGGGGTCCTTTGCTCCGAAACAGCGATAGATCGGGCGGATCGTCGGAGGCCACGTTGCCAGCGAGCGACAGTCCACGTCGATCGTGCGACTCTGGATGTCAGCAGGTGGTGTACAGGATTGCCCCAGCGGGGCGCGGAGATGCCTCCCCGTCGGCGTTCACGCGGCTAAGATGGCCCTCGCCCGTGCGCATTTCGTATCGCACGCCCGATTCCGTATCAGGATGCCCCATTGCGGAGCCCTGTGAACGGAACGTAAGTCCTTGATTCACTGGCGGAAAGGGTGCCCGCCGAACTAAGTTCTAGAGAGATCTAACGTCGTACGATAGTTCGTTTTTTTTCAAATACTTATGAAACTTTAGAGTTCAGAAACGTCCAACGTCATCCCCTGTGATCCGAGCTTTACGGTAAGATCAACGGTAAGACAGTCCACCCGACCTGCACAACAGATGCCAGGCGCGAAGTGACCGGAGATCAGACGATGGCAACCACGATAGGCAAGCTCACAGCCCGGCAAGTGGACACGCTGCCCGAGGGCTTTCACAGCGACGGCGGCAACCTGTATTTGCGAGTCAAGGGCGGCTCTCGCGCCTGGGTGTACCGGTTCAAAGAAAAAGGCCGCGTGCGCGAGCTTGGGCTGGGTTCCGTGAACGCACGCACACTCAAGGCCGCACGTGAACTGGCCGCAGGAATGCGCGCCGCCTATGCCGATGGCCGCGACCCTGCCGAGTTGCTTCGCGGCAACGCCAAGCCGCAGGGCATGACCTTCCAGCAGTGCGCGGCGGCACTGATTGAGGCCAAGCGCCCGGGCTGGCGCAATGCCAAGCATGCCCAGCAGTGGGCGAACACGCTGCGAGACTATGCCTATCCATCCCTGGGGGAAAAGGCTCCGGCGGAGGTCAGCCTGGCCGATGTAAAGGCCATCCTGCTGCCGATGTGGGCAACCAAGACCGAAACGGCGACACGAGTGCGCCAGCGCATCGAGGCCGTACTGGACTATGCCGCTGTGCATGACCTGTGCGACGGCACACGCAATCCGGCGCGCTGGAAGGGCATGCTTGACAAGGTGCTGCCGAAGCCCGACAAGGTGCGCACGAAGGAACATCATGCGGCAGCCCCTTACGCCGACCTGCCCCGCATCATGGCCGCGCTGCGCGACAAGGGGCATGTATCGGCCCTGGCACTTCGTTTCCTCATCCTGACCGCCTGCCGATCGGGCGAAGGACGCGGGGCGACATGGGATGAAATCGACCTGGCGGCTAAGGTCTGGACGATCCCGGCGGCACGCATGAAGGCTGCCAAGCCGCACCGCGTGCCGCTGCCAGAGGACGCGCTGGCAATCCTGCGCACCGTGCAGCAGTGGCGGCGTGAGGACTGCGCGCTGGTATTCCCCGGCGCACGCGGCGGCCTATTGTCTGATGTGGCCGTCAACAAGACATTGCACAGCGTCGCCTCCGATGTGACCGTGCACGGTTTCCGGAGCGCATTCCGCGACTGGGCGGCAGAACAAACCGCCTTCCCTGCCCGCGTGTGTGAACTGTGCCTGGCGCACGGTAACCCGGACAAGGTGGAAGCCGCCTATCAACGCTCTGATCTATTCGACAAGCGCCGGGAACTCATGGACGCCTGGGCCAGTTATTGCGGCGGGGCGAGCAATGTCGTCCACATGGCGCACGCAGCTTGAGCATGACCGAAACCACCATCAGGGCTTTTGGCCGTTCGCAGAACAAGAACTGGGGCGAAAAATGACACGCAGAACTAAGCCGCGCAACCCGCCAACACCAGAGCCCAGGCTGGTGGTGCCGAGCCTGCCCGTCGATCCGAGCAAGCTGCCTCATGACGCCAACCAAGCAGAGGCTGAACGCATGGTCGCCGATCTGCTGGACTCCGAGCAAATTTCATGGGGCGATGCGCCGGACTTGTTTGATCTGCCGTGCCACATCCAAGATTTGGTGAGTCTTGCCGAGCATGGTGCCTATTGGAAAGCATCGGAGCAGGTTAGACAGCACCCGAGAGGTAATCCGGCGTCACTCATTGACGACCTCAGAGCTGTGGCGGATCGTCAAATCAGGGAATACGCGCATCGGCGCGAATTGGATGGACGATCTACAGACCCGATAGCAGTTGCCTACCTAATCCGAAATCCGCGACCATTGCCCCGCAAACGGGGGCGCAAAGCATCAGAAAAAACCAGCTATAGGACGCTGATGATTGCTGCTCGCGTCAAGTGCGCAATGGATTCCGGCCTCAAGGTTGAGGACGCCTGCGCGAGTCTTGAGCGTGACGGAATCAGCGAATCCAGTGCTCTGAAGGCATACAGCGCCTTTAAGGGCACACCCGAGTTGGAACTGATGGTCAAGATGCACAAAGAAGGGCTGGAGAGCTTTTAGCGGAATAAACGTGCAGTGACAGTGCCGCGAGTCCAATTAGACAATTCTTCCAGCACCGTGCAATGCCGCTCGGTGGGAACTGGAGATATTCAAATGGACATCGACCCGATCTTGAGACTGCCCGAGGTCGCACGGCTGACAGGGCAGGCACGCTCAACGATCTATGACAAGCTCGCACGCGACGAATTTCCCAAGCCGGTGAAGCTCGGTCAGCGCGCCGTGGGCTGGTATGCGTCAGACGTCGCCAAGTGGCTGAAGGCGCTCAAGAGCGAGGTGAGCCATGTTTAAGCCGCGCTTTCCATTCGTTGCTGGCCAAGCGCCAGTGGCGGGGCCTTACGTCCTATCCAACCTCGGGCAGAAGGTCGTCCACGTGTGCCCTGACTGCAAGACTGGCGGCTTGCGCTTCGCGCATGAAATCCAGTACGAAGGCTGTTATTACAGGAGCAATGAGGACCAAGGGCGCCACGCCATCAACCTGTGCCTTGTCGATGGCGCTGCACATGCAGAGCGCGTCCTGCATGACACCCACCTATTCGCGGCGCTGCGCATCCCCCTTTACTGCAAGGAATGCCGCGCAGCCTTTGCACTTGTTTTCCGCGTAGAAGCCAAGGGCCATCTCTATTCCACGCTGGAGGCCGCATGATCGCCCAAGAAAAAAATCACTCGGACTCCTGCAATAATCCGAGCGAATATACAGCGCACATGGTCAATTCTATGCGGATTAACGTCGCATTGGTCAGTAATAGGCATTCCCCTGTAAAAAAATCAGGGCCTGTGACGTGGGAACAACTGGGCAACGCACTCGGCCAACATGTAGCAATTAGTGGCGTCGTCACCCCTGCGACGGTGAACGATCTGAAAGACGGCCCCGCCTGGATGCCGGCCCAGATCGACCCCGGGCCGCGCACAGGTGAACGTGTGCAAGCGTTGAGCCTCTTGGTGCTCGACATAGAGGCTGCGAAAAGCACACCACACCTCCAGCCGCCATCGCTGGATGAAACAATCAAGCGCATCCGGGCTCAAGGGTGGGCCGCCCACCTATACACAACTTTTCAGCATCTTCCTGACGCGCCACGCTATCGCATCGTCCTGGGTATCAACCATCCCCTGCTGCCCGCCCAACTGAAGCCGCTCGGCCTACACGTCGCAAGCATGCTCGGGCTGGACCATTGCGTCGACCGCAGTGCGCTAGAGCCGGCCAGGCTTTTCTACTCGCCGCGCTGTCCCGCTGACCAGTTGAGTAACGCGAGGTCAGAGGCCGTTGAAGGGATGCCAATCGACGTTGATCACATCATGGGGCAGATCGCCATCACAGCGGCGCAGCGGACCAGCGCGCCTGTGCTGGGACTCGCTCGCGACGTAATCGCCGGCCAGGTCAGCGAGGCCGAAATTCTGGCAGATCTCGCGCATCTTGACCCCGGCATGGGGTACGAAAATTGGCGTAATGTCCTGTGGGGGATTGCGTCTACTGGGCTGGCCAGTGGCGAGGACATAGCGCGCCAATGGTCGATGAGATCGGACAAGTACGACGCGAAGGTGTTTGACCGCACTTGGGCGAGCAATAAGCCGGACGGTGGCATCACCTATGGCACGGTCCGCTACCTGGTGAAGGATGCGACGCGGCTGCCCGGGCTGCCGCGACAGGCCGCGATTGCCCGCGCTGCCAGCATCCTCAAGCCAGCGCTTCAAAACACGGAGCAGGCATACCCGATCAATGCCCTTGGGCCGCTGGCCGCCGCTGCCGCCGATCTGGCAACAGGGGCTCAGGTAGCGCCCGCGATGGCCGGTCAGTCGCTGCTAGCCGCTGCCGCGTTGCTCACGCAGAGCATCGCCAACGTGCAGACCTTGAATGGATCGACAAAGCCGCTGAGCCTCTACTGCCTGACCGTCGCGAACAGTGGCGATGGGAAGGACACCGCCGACCGCCCCGCGCTGCGCGTCATTCACGAATTTCAGCGCCGTGAGGGGCAGCGGTATCAACTCCTGCGTGACATGCACGAACAGGAAAAGGCGAAGCGCAAAAAAGCCGAGGCAACGGCTCCAGAACTTGGGCCTGCCCCGTATCGGCTGGCGGCAGATCTCACCATTGAAGGATTGCGGCGCAGCTTCGATGAAGGTGTGGCTGCCCAAGGCATTTTCAGCACTGAAGCGGGCGCCGTCCTGGCCGGACACGCCATGAGCCAGGAGAACCGGATCAAGACCACAGCGAGCCTTTGCGGCCTTTGGGACCGTGGCCATATCAGCGTCGTTCGCGGAGGTGGTGGCCGAACCGAGCGGTATGGCGTCCGCCTGAGCGCTCACCTGCTGATTCAACCTGCCGCGCTGGGCGACGTTCTGGCAGACGATGCGCTGTCGGGAATTGGCTTCTGGCCGCGATTTCTACTCGCATGGCCTGCGCCGCTTCAGCCGCGCAAGGATCGACCGTGGCAGGCGGAGCAAAGCGAGGCAATCCGCGCTTACTGGGATCGCTGCGAGAAGCTGCTATCGCTGCCGATGCCGCATGAGTGCGACAACCTCCCCACACTGACGCTTACAGCTAACGCCAGAGCCTCAATCGCAAAGTTCTTTGAAGGGATGGAAGAAGAAGGCCGGCGCGGCAGCTTGGCAGACGTACGGGCCTTCGCGCTGCGGGCGGCGGAACTTGCATGCCGCATCGCTGGGGTGCTGACCGCGTTTGGTGGCGGCCAGTCAGTCGCTCTTGCCGAGGCGCAATCAGGCATAACCTTGGCACAGCACTCGATATCGCAGTGGCTGTCGGCACTCGACGGCAAAGCGGACCCAGTACCGGACTGGGCCTTGACGCTTTACCGCTGGCTTGCGGAGCGCAACACGCCTACCCGGCTGCGCGACATCCCAAGGATCGGCCCCAACGCAGTGCGCCCAGCGAACCGCCGGGATCAAGCCATTGAGCGTCTGCACGCATGCAACCTTGTAGCAATCAATGGCGATGCCATCACAGCACTTGGAGTCGATCATGCACAGCACTGAGGTGCAGGGGACCGTGCAGCGCACGGCCACCCCTGCGAATCTTGCGAATCCTGCGAACACCCGCATAAATGCTCGCTTTGCGGGGTTGCGAATAGGTTGCGAATCTTGCGAATTCGCAGCGGCGATCGGCGGCGCCACCAACGCTGCGAATTCTGCGAACAGCCGCATAAACGCTTGCGATTCGCAGAATTCGCAACTACCCCGCAACAGCATCGTTGATTCGCTAAGCGGCGCCCCGGATGCAGCAGCCGCACGAAGCCCGATTCGCAATATTCGCAACCCGTTCGCAACCGCTGGAACCCGCATAAACGCTAGCGATTCGCAGGATTCGCAGGATTCGCAAGGGGTCGGGCCGACGAATGCGATTGCAACTGTCGCCGCGGCCTTACTGGGGGCTGTATCCGTGAACTTGAAACCCGACCCGGCGCACGGCGTTCGCCGCCACCTCTTGGGAGATTGAGCCGCGATGGAGACCAAATCACTCGCCCTTCAGCGGTACGAGCAGCGCGAAGCGGAGGCCGCCATCGCGGGCCTCACCGACGCAGCAGTCACTATCTGCCATGTTCAGGACGGCCTCGCCGCAGCGTCCGTGGCGACCGCTATCGGCGAACAAGCCAAGCGTGTGAATGATGGCGACATGCGCGACATCGAGGCCAAACTAGTCGCAAGCATCGCCACGCTTGACGCCCTGTTCCACAGCTACATCACCAAGTCTGAGCAAGCGCCCTCTCCCCGCATGCAGGAGATGTATGCCAAAATGGCTTTCAAGGCCAAGGGACAAGCGATTCGCGCCACGGAGGCACTTGCAACTATCAAAGCGGGGCCTATGGTGATAGCCAAGCAGGTAAACATGGCGACCGGACCGCAGCAGGTGAACAACGCCCCACCCAACAGTTTTCACATCGTGGAAAATGAACGAGGTCCGCAGAATGAGCGAGAAACACCGTAACGCAGGCCGAACGGGCTGGACGCCGGAGCGCCGCGAGGCTTGGCGGAAGTGGGTACTGGAGAACCGTCCCTGGGAGCGCGTCAAGGTGCGCAGGACCCCGGAGTGGCGCGAGCATCTTGCTTCCATCTGCAAGAAGGTTGATGGCTACGAGTCAAAGGCCTTCGCAGACGAGAAGCGACTGCTTAGGATGGCCATCGCTGACTGCACATCGATAATCAACGCCGCAACCAAAAGAAAAATATGAAAATCACCACCAGACAGCGCGGCGAGGGGGAAATTATTGTCTTGCTACTGGGCGCCGGTATAGCCTACTTCTTGATCACTGCCGGCGTCCACCTTTGGCTTCTTGTAAGCACATTTCCATCCTCTGAGCAGATATCTGCACAAAGCCGCGTAGCACGCGAATTCCGCATTCCCCTGACGCAATATATAACGAATACATGCAAATTAAAGGCCGTCTGCCGGCGCTATGAAAAAGTTCGAGCAGAGTGCGCAACGGCCGGGAGCATCAAAGGATGCATCCATATAAAAATGGAAGGTGACGATTACTCCGCATGCGAAGGTGGATCATTGTTTGAAGAAACCCCGGGCCAACCAAGCATCTTACCGACGCACGAACAGTGCACGGCAAACAAAATACGTAGCTTCTTTGGCGAAAACAACTCGCAAAGCGAAAGCCCTCCGCAAAACACCAGCAACGCAGGCCGTCAAAATCAAAGTCCTCAAATTCTTCAACCTAACGAAGGTTCGAGCACACCGTCATCCGATCAATAGTTCTGGTGGAAATGCAGCGAATCAGTCAAAACAATTATTGCCAACGAGGTACCGTACCCAGATTGTTTAAAAACCACAGCACCATTAAATACGCCAAATGACATTTCTAGCGCACCTTCGCCCAAGCCAACGAGAGGCCCGTGGACAAAATATGCGCCACCCGCTGTGTCTTCTGGCAAAGAGCCTGGCGCGCCGTTCGATCCTTCAACTGCAAGGTTGGTGCAGTCTGCTCCAGGTCCAACTACACCGCAAAGCCCCACATCTTCCCATCCTACTTCCGCTTGGAAACCTCCCGCTTCGGATGCGGTAACGACCCCGCCTCCGCCACAGCAACCGCTTGCTCTGGGCGAGTACACGAGAGCGTTTACTCTCTACTCAGGGCTGCAACGCCAAGCAGAAAAAGGAGACGCCAAGGCATTTGCTTCACTTAGCCAACCCGCGAATGACGGAGATAGCACAGCTCAACTTGAATTAGGTCAGCTTTACGAAGATCGGAAAAATCTATTACTAGCGAATTACTGGTACCGCAAGTCCGCAAATCAAGGAAACCCCCGAGCACAACTCGTACTTGGTTTCGCCAGAGAAATGGGCCGTGGGGTTCCAGTTGACCCTGTAGATTCCTATCGTTGGTTCTATTTGGCGACTCGTAACGCGAACAGTTCAGGCGCAGACATCAGTCTCGCAAAAACTGAATTGCAAGTTCTCGTCCTTACATCGGATTTGACACCAGGGCAGATCGCCCTAGCCAAAAGCGCGGCGCTGCAGTGGCTTAAGGCTCACCCGAATCGGTAGCAGGCCGCCGAATTTTGAAAATTTGTGCGCAGTTTTGGCAGCAGGCCCTGCATGAAAACTTTTGCCGAGCGTCCCCCGGTGAATTCCAGAGTTTGGGGGATACAGGAGCTGCTTTCAGATTAAGGCAATGGTGCGGCGGTCGTCAACGCTGCGCGCAATGCGCATTGACTGGCAATGTAACCAAAGGCATCGCACCAATGCGGCGGAGCGTGCCCCGGCATCGCTCAACCCAGAGGGAGAGCACCAAGAGATGAGGGCCGATGCCCTGGGGAGGATGGGAACCCCGTCGCCGGGTAAGAGCAGCGGTAAGAGTCGGTGCACCCAAAGTTAAAAAAGCCCATGCAAATCAATTGCTTGGGCTTTCATAATGGCGGAAAGGGTGTCAATTTGAATTCCACGCTAAGCCCGCGATTTCATTCAGTTTTTCGGCATCGCGATAATCGCGTTCACCTGCCCTTGCCCCCACGATTTTTTCGTAAATCTTCCGCCAGAATGTGGCGGAGGAGCGACATCGATTCGCGCCCCAAATGGCAGTTTGCACATGATCACCGAACTGCTACATTATCGATATGCGCTGCACGGCGCACTCCATTGAACCTCCCGCAGAAGCGGAATACAAGCGTTGTCGTGCATGTTTGCACTGTGATGGGCTCAGCGCCCTTGATCCTGAAATCTGGGGCGCGCTGCCCTCTTTGAACGTCGGCTGCTCAGCCGCTTCCTGAGTCCCTCGGCGCCAAGGCCGTTGGCTGCGCCAGACGGCACCGCTCCATGCGTTTGCCTTGGAGCGCCGCACAGATTGCGCCCTCCACGCGCGTTCTTGATCCTGTGTGTCACGGTGATGCGAGCCTTGCTCGTGTCCACGTGACACACACGCACACCCTTCTCTTTCGTCCTCGTGACGACGCCTAGACGCTGATCCGAGCGGTCAGCCTTCCACGCGATTGTTTGTCCAGAAGGGCCGCCATCGGCCGATCCTGCACGTTACGCCCGGCCCAGAGCCGCGGCCTTCCCTTCCTGCGCGCCTTCGGCGCGCGCTCACAGGCCGCCAGGCCACTCCTGCAGGCCCGCTCGCGCCGCATCAACCGAGCAACGCTTGTCACGTGCGCGACGTGACACAACCAGCCCATTCATGCCTCAAGCTCCTGTCCCAGGGGCCGCCAGGCGGGCACTAGCACCTGACCGACCGGGAGAACAACATGGCAATGAGCACCAAGGCGAGCTTCATGCAGGCCGCGCTGCGGCATGCGCGCGGCGCGACGCGCAGCCGTGATGACAAGCAACACACCTTTGCGCAACTTGAGCGCTATGCCAAGGAGCACACGTGGAGAAGCCTTACGCCCGAAACGCTGACGCTCAAGCAATTCAAAGCCTTCATTCAGGCACAGGGCGGAACGCCTCGATCCTTGCAGAACATCGCCAGCCATATCCGGGCGGCGCTGAAGGGTGCAGGCCGCGAGACGACCGCCAAAGCGCCGGAATGGTCGAACGCGGCGCTGATGATCGCGAGTCGTCCCGGCGACCGCACGGGCAAGCACGAAGCGTTGACCTGGGAGAAGATCACGGCCGCCCTCGACAAGGGACGGCCGGAGTTCTGCGCCCTGGCGAGCCTGCAGGCATCTCTCGGGCTGCGTATGGAAGAGGCCCTGAGTGTGACCCGAGCGGATCTCCAGGCCTGGAGTCGTTTGTTCGGCGAGGGACGTCCCATGTTGCCTGTACGCGCCGGCACCACCAAGGGCGGGCGTCCGCGTGTGATCAGCATCGCCCCGTCCATGGAGTCTGCGGCAAGGAGTGCGATCGCCCAGGCGGAGAATGTCTTCAAGGACGGACGCGCCTTTCTCGTTCCAAGCCCGAATCCCGCGGCGGCGCGCCGGCAATACGGCCGGCTGTGCGCCGAAGCGGGGCTGTCCGGCAAACAGGCGAGCCATGCGCTGCGCTATCGATTTGCGCATGATCGGATGCGCGCCTATCTCGATGAAGGCCGGCCGGAGCACGAAGCGCTACGGCTGTTATCGAACGACCTCGGCCACGGTGACGGGCGAGGACGGTATGTCAAAAGCGTCTACCTGCGGGGGTTCTATGAAGAAGAAGGCTGAATCTGACACGATCGAGGTCATTGCCAAACTGACCGGCGATCCGGCGGCGCCGGATGCCATCTTGATCACACAACGGTGTGACGGAACATTCCTCAAGGGTCTTCCGGGCAACGGGGCCAAGTACCAGGCCCTGGCGGGGGCCTTGGTGCGCTATGAGCCGCCGCCGGCGCCCCAGGGGGTCAAGCTGGTTCGCATCAGCGAGGATGCCTATCTGCGGCTCAAAGGCTTGCGCCGCAGCGGGGAAAACGTCACACTCGCCCTTGAACGGCTGATCTATCAGCAAGAACCTGGGAGCAAGGCATGAGCTTCATGGCGGGGGTTTATTTGACCGCACTCCTGGCTGTGGTTTGCCTGGGAGCGTTCACGGCATTCGTTGCCTGGCTGGCGGAAGACACCAGGCGCCATCGGATAAGCGTGTGTCAGGTTTCTCGCAACGCGCCTGACGCACCAAGCGGCGATGAACATTTCAACAAAGAAATGGGGAACACAAAACCAATGTTGCGCCGCAGGTCGCGTTCGCAATTTAAATGATCTCAGAAACACCGGCTTGATTCCAACGAAAAACCCAAGGTTTGCTGAACCGCGCAAATCGTCAGTCGGCAACGGGTTGTTTCGACCCGTTGGTGTCATCCAGTGCTTGATCGCGAAGGTCCCAAGCTCGGCCAGTGCAGCCATTGAGCACCGTAAGTGCGAACGTCAGCAATGCGGCACATCGCTGACGTCGATACGCTGACGTCCTCCCTACTGGCCGTACCACGCAGAACGAAGTGGAGTCATAGCCAGCCGCGCCAAGAACTCTATTATCTCAGTGGGGTAGACCAACCTACCGTCGGTTGCCGCCCTCAGGCCCAACAAGAAGCATGATCTGAAGCGCCGCCAAGTCGCGTAGCCGCATTGGTTCGTGATAGATGCGCTCCATGACGGCAAGTCCACGCGTAAACGCAATGATGGCCTGAGCGGCTTTGTCGGGCGGCACAGCCAGTGATGCCCGCAATGCGTCGCGGGATAACGCCTCGGCGATGACCGCCTCCAACTGTTCCAGCAGGTCACGCACGCGGTTCTGCACGGACGCCCCGATCACGTCACTCTCCACGGCTGTCTTGGTCGTGAAGCAGCCACGAGGCGGCATATCGGCCGTCATGCTGGTGATAGACACATCGAAGAAGCGCTCCAGCGCGAGACGCGCGGAGGGAGCATCCAGCGCCTGCCGAGACTCGGCAAGAACCCGCTCCGCATATCGATCGAACGCCAGCTGAAAGAGATGCTCCTTGCTGCCGTACGCGTGATACAGGGAGCCGCGCTGAACATCGGTGGCCTCGGCCAAATCGGCCATGGAGGTTGCCTGCCAACCTTTCGCCCAGAACAGTTCCAGCACCTTGCCGAGCACGGCTTCCTCATCGAATTGCCTGACCATAACCATCGGATTTGGGCCCTCCAATCCTCAATAATTTGACGACTAAGTCAACGTTGACTACTATGTCAATTATAGCGCGGTTGCGCAAAGGACTCTTCTGAACTGTCCGGCCACAGGGTACGCGCCAGCCCATCCAGATGCGCTGGCGCTGAGCTTGGTGGCGTTGCTTGGGTGTGTCCCTGTCGCACTGCAGTCACACTTTTCATGTTCTTAACTATGAGTGGAGTTGACCTTATGAATGCACAGAGTCATGGCGCCGAAACCGCCACGCAAGCCCGCCACAACGCCCAGGCTCGCTTTGACGCGCAGATTGCCGACTGTCTCGAGTCCGCGCAACTCACGCGCGAGACCAATCGGTTCTTCGTGCTGGCAAGGTCGGTCAAATCAATCGAGGCTCTCCCTGCTCTGCACATTGCCTACGGCTGGCGCGAGATGACCAAGGCCTTTATGTTCACCTCCATCGCCGGGCTCGGCGTGATGGCCGCTGATGCGGATGCGCAGGCTCAGCCCAATCGGAACCAGCTCAAGGCAATCCAGACCATTTTCCACGTCATTGGCGATGATCTTTCGAACCTGTTGCCGGTCTTTCGCGAAGTAGCGCCCGTAGGCCCGGACGGCATGCACTATGCCTGGTGGGAAAGTGCCATCGTCGACCCTCTCAAGAGTGCGGTGGGCGTGCCCGCCAACGACACGACCGACATGTTGGGCGCTGGCGCGAAGCATCTGATCGCCAACATGCGCGAGCTGATTCACGAGCCGCTAGGCGCCGCGGTACAGCTGCGCGTGGTGGAGGCAATTGCGCTGGACATCACTGTAGCCTTCAAGCGAGTGTTCTCCAAGGCTGTGGCGGACGGCAACCATGTCTTCACGCGCCCGGAGCAGTTTCTGTGGATGGACTCACACATTCATGCCGAGGTCGAGCACCACAAGGCTGTTAGCGACGACGACACGGACACTACGGTCATCGCCGATACCGAGGACAAACAGATCCAAATGCTGCGCCTGACGCGGCAATACGCCGAGAACTGGAACACCGCGCTCAACGAATTCGCCGACTACTTGCCGACTGCGACGAAAGCTGTGCTGGCCGACGCCGCGACGGCCTGAGCGGCGCCTGCGCGCCTGACGCAACTTACAAGCGTATCGGAGCATCTACATGTTGAACGAAGAATTGAAGCAGCAGTACCAGGAGAAGGGGTACTGCGTCCTGCGGAACGTGGTCAGCGAGCCTGCCCTGAAAATTCTGCGCGAAGCGGCCGAAGCCTGCGCGCTCGACATCCACGACCCTGGGCGCGTGACCGAGCAGGATGGCGTCACGGTGCGTGGGCTACACGGCACCCACCTGCGCAACGAGGCCATTGCCAGCCTGTGCCGCCATCCAGTGCTGCTCGATGCAGCCAAGCAGATCCTAGGACAGGATGTCTATGTCCACCAGTTCAAGCTCAACATCAAAGCCGCTTTCGTGGGCGACGTCTGGGAGTGGCACCAGGACATGACCTTCTACCACCTTGAGGACGAACTGCCGGAGCCGGAGTTTCTGACGATCGCCGTGTTCCTAGACGACGTTACCGAGTTCAACGGACCGCTGACGGTCATTCCCGGCTCGCACGGTGCAGGCTTCCTGGACAGCTTCAAGCACACCATTGTGGACTACGACCTGAAGAGCGACTGGCTTAGCAATACCACCGCCAAGCTGCGCTATACGGTCGACCGCGACGTCCTGCGCACGCTCGTGCGCCAATGCGGAATGGATGCGCCAAAGGGCAGGGCCGGCGACAGCATCGTCTTCCACGCCAACCTGTTTCACGCGTCGGGTGTCAACATTTCGCCGTTCGAGCGGCGCGTGGCTTTCATCTCCTACAACAGCGTCAAGAACCTCCCAAAGCCTACCCGGGCGCCACGACCGGAGTTCTTGTGCGCACGCAGTTTCGAGCCGCTGACACCATGTCCGGACGAGTTGTACCAGTAGGCGTCGTGCCGCAGCGCCAAGGCGCGTCCGCCGCGACGCGCTTATCTGCGCGACCTAACGCTGATAAGTCCGGCTGCGTTCCGCGCAACGCACTCCCATCCGGCACGCAACGCGATGCCCGCCGTCGCAGCCAGTCGCGCCACCGTACGCACCGAGGTTCGCACATAGTTCACCCTTTGCTGTCCGCCTCCGGGAACCGGCGTCTGTCCGTCAGAGAGTCCTATCTGCGTTTTCCGGCCTGGACCCAACCTTTCTGGACGCTACTGACAGGCAAGCCGTTGCCCCACGAACAACCGCTTGTGCGCTTGCCGGCTACGCTGACCATGGGGCTGGACCTGACCATCGCGCTGCTGGTCTGCACGCTGAACCTGAGCTTGCTCGCAGCAGAAAAGGCGTCGCTCTTGCTAATCGGCTACGCACTCACGCCAGTGTTCGCGCTCTACCTGACCGGGGTGCTGAGGAAGGTGCAGGTCGTCTACGGACATCACGCGATCCACGGCACACTGTTCAAGAAACGCCGCCATGCCAATGCCTATGCCGCTCGCGGTCTGACGATTTTCGCGCTGTCACAGAACGAGGTGGAGTATGAGAAGGACCACCTAGACCACCACCGACGCACCATTTTCACAACGCTGAATGATGCGGACGCCGCTCACCTGTATGCGCTCGGCGTGCGTCCGGGCAAGCCGCTCAACGAGCTGAACCGAGCGCTGTTCACCGCGCTCGTCTCGCCGCGCTATCACCTTTGGTTCTTGAAGGCGCGCCTGCTGTCGAATCTGCGACGCCCGATCGTCGACCGTTCCATTGCCATTGCCTGGATGGTGCTGATCTTCGTCGTTGTTCCTTGGCAGTATGGCGTGGTTGCCGCATGCTTGGCGCTCTGGTTGCCGCTGACCATCCTTTACCAGATGTGTGCTCTGTTGCAGTTTGCGACAGAGCACGCCTGGCTGGTCGGCGAGGCTCCCAACACTAACGTACACGCATACGCGCAGCGGTGCCATGGTCGCTTCAGCGGCGAGCGGGTTCCTGGCACGGACGGTTCTCCAGCGTCGGCGCGTACCTGGCTTGCATGGTGGGTCCGCACACTGCTCGTCCATGTTCCAACGCGTATCGCCATCCTGGTGGGAGACCTACCGGCGCACGACTGGCACCACCTGGTGGCGGCGGTTGGACACAGCGCAAGCAGTTGGCCACGCGCAATCTACGAACGACAGCGTGCGATCGACAGTGGGAACTCAGCCGACATGGAGGGCCGGGAGATTTGGGGAATTGGCAATATGGTTCGTCACGTCGTACTCAGCATGTCACGCGCACCTGCCCGGTTTGGATGAATATCGCGTGCACCAGGGGCAAGTGGCCTCTGACACGCTTCACATGGATGCAGCCGAAGCGTTCCGGTCTCGGCGAACGCTCTGATCTACACAGTTTCAATGCCCCTCGGCGGACCTCACAAACGTACAAACATGGCTTATGAAAACAACGACAGGAAGTTCGTGGCAGTAGTCAACCGCAAGCACCCGCTGCCCGTGATTCTCAATGCGCTCGCGCACGCGGCATTCGGCATGTCAGGCAACGGCACGCATGTCGGACGCCTGCTTGACTATCCCAATCATGCCATCGGCTTCTTGGCCAAAGTGGATGAATCACCGTTCATCATCCTCGAGGCCAAGAACAATAGCCAGTTGCAAACACTCGTGTCGGCAGCAATGGACAGCGCAAACCTTGCGTACAACGTGTTCACCACGTCCATGATCGGCCGGTCCGCCGACGCCCAGGTGGCAGCGACACAAGAAGCCGCGGGTGAACAGTTGGATTTCGTCGTGGTCGTCCTCTTCGGCCCACGCGAAGACGTCGAACCACTGACCAAGCGATTTTCACTTTTCAAGGGATAACCATGGACAGAATTCAACGTCCCGCCAACACGGAGGCCGCTAGCGGAAAGTCTGTTCGTGATGGCTGGGCTGCCGTGCTCACCGCCGCCACGCTGTGGGGGACAACGGGCATCGTGTTCCACACGCTGGGCACGTCGGGTGGCGCCAACGCGGTCTCGATCAGTTTTCTGCGGCTTGCGCTGTCCGTACCGTTTCTGCTGGTCATGGCCCGCATCCGTATGGGAATTTGGCTCGCACCGCTGACGGTGCGCGGCTTCTTCCTGCTGGTCTGGCTTGGACTCGCGATGGCTTCCTATCAGCTCACTTATGTGTTGGCCATCGATCGCGTGGGTGTCGCCATCTCCGTACTGATCAGCATCTGCCTTGCCCCGATCTTCGTGGCGCTGATCTCGGTGGTGTGGCTGGGTGAGCGCCTGCAACCGCGGACCCTGGTCGCGTTGGTGACGGCCATCGTGGGGACGGTGTTGCTGGTGGGCTTGCCCACCGAGGTCAACCAGAACATCGATGGCTTCTGGATTGGCGTGGCAATTGCCGTTGTATGCGCGGTCTGCCAGGCGTTCTACGTGCTTGCAGCGCGCGCCTCGAGCGGAGTCTGCGGGCCCATGCACGCCGGAGGAATCGGCTTCGCCATCGGCGCGCTTGCGTTGCTCCCCTATGGCTTGGTCGAAGGCTTGCAACTGAGCTATTCGCCTAGCGGTTGGGCATTGCTTTTGTATGTGGCAGCAGTGCCGACGGCGATTGCCCAGACCTTGTTCCTTAGCGGGCTCAAGGGCACAGGTGCCATCGGCGGTGCGATCGCGAGTCTGCTTGAGCCGCTGGTAGCTACCGTGCTTGCTGTCATCCTGCTGCATGAGCGCATGACGTGGGTTGGGGTGCTCGGCGCCGTCGTCCTGCTGAGCGGGATCGTGATCATCCAGTGGACGCCTAAGAAACGTGTCCCCGCCGTGGCGACGCCCCTCTGAGTACGCCGACTCACACGACGACAAAGCCCATACCAATATCAACGCTGAGCCATGCTTGCTTGCGCGAGCTGGGTTACGCCCGAACGTTTGGCGGCGCCTTGACTGCTTATGGCCAAAGACCTGCCATACGGAACGATCAGCCTGACCGGTCCCTGGCCGAGGAGGCGTCGCTCGCGCTTGATCACCGAAGGACCGCCGGGCTCGCTACGCGGCTTGATCCTTGAATAGGCCGGTAAAATAGTTCCCATTCATAACCTTTGGATGCAAGAGGACTGGCATTGACCCTCCCGCATCCACGCCTATTTCACCTGTCCCCGTCATGCCTATGTTGTCGAACCGGCACGAGACGCCTAGCCTGCTCGAGCGTCATGCCAAGCTTGTCGATCAGCCATTGGCACACCTCATCGGGGACGTAACGGTGGAACTTGCCCAGCAGATAGGATGGGGGCAGGCTGGCGGGGTTTCGATAGCGCTTTTGCCGGATCGTGCCAGGCTTGTAGCCCAGCATGTAGGCAATGTCCCGGTCGGTGAGCAAAAACGCCACCCCCATCGCCAAAAGGCGATCAAAATCAGACTTCTTATTGACTGCCATAGTCACACTCCGCCCCGGCTTGCGCCAGGGATGGGACGGACGTGCAGATCAACGAAGTGGTTTGCGCACGACCGCCCGCGTTGATTGATGCCTGGATTGATCCAGGCGCAGTGTCAATCGCGAGCGGTGTGGCGAGGAGGCGGGGTGTCGGGTGCCGGCTTGCGGCTAGGTGGGGTGATGTCGGGCAAACCGGGCGCTGGAGTCAACCCCCCAGGTCGTGAACCCAAGGCTTCCATGGCGATGGTGGTGGCCATGGTCAGCAGCCAGACGATGCCGAGGACGTAGACCACATGGATCACCGCCATCCAGCCGCCAGCGGCTTGCGGCGGGTGGCCGGTCAGGGACCACAGCATGATCAAGGCGGCCACCAGCATCGGCCACGCGCGCAAGGCGGGTCGCAGTTGGTTGTCAATGTGGCGCAGGGCTTGCAGCATGGCTGTGTTTTTATGTGGTACTGATCATAACATCAGTTTTCCGTCATTCTGGGTGGCTTGTTGCGGATTGGTGTTCACGCTGTGAGTCTTTGCAAGGCCGGCCGATCCTTGGCCCGTTGCTGGGCCTCCCACAGATCGCGCTGGGTCTGCAGACGCAACCAATAGCCAGGCGAGGTGCCCAGAGCCTGGGACAGCTTGACATCCATATCAGCCGTGATCGCCGCGTGCCCATGCAGGATGCGTGAGAGCATGACGCGGGACATCCCCAGGTGGCCTGCCGCAACAGTCACGTTCAGTTCAAGATCCCTCAGCCATCCGGCCAGGATTTCTCCAGGGTGTGCGGGGTCGTGCATGTCCATCATGTTCTCCATCGTTTCAGTGGTAATCCACATAGTCCACCAGTTCCACATCGGTGCCGGTGAAACGAAACACCACGCGCCAGTTGGCTTGCACCGTCAGCGCTTGAAAGCCCTGGAGCTTGCCCGAGAGCGTGTGCAGCCGCCAACTCGGCCGAGCCAGATCCTGCGGGCCGACAGCGACATTCAACGCGGTGAGCAATTCGCGCAGACGTTCGGCATGAATGGCCTGGATGCCTTTGTGCTTGCCGGTCTTGAAGAAGGCTTCCAAGCCTTTGTGGCGGAACGAGCGGATCATGTGTTAAGCCTTAGTTTACAGCCTGCGCCTGTTTCGATCCAGTCGGTGTCTCTGGTTCTTGCCGACCGGCCCGCAACGTATCGATGTGATCCGCCCAATACTGCATCATCTTGATGCGCTCGGGCAGGTACTCGGCGCGGTTGTAGGCGGCGCGCACCTTGTTTTCCTCTTCGTGGGCAAGCTGGCGTTCGATCACGTCATGGCGCCAGCCCTGCTCGTTAAGGATGGTAGAGGCCACGGTGCGGAAGCCGTGCCCGGTCATCTTGCTGCGGTAGCCCATGCGGTACAGGGCGAACAGCAGGGTGTTGTTGCTCATGGTGGTGCGCGAGTTCCGGCCCGGCCAGACATAGACGCTGTTGCGGCAGGCGGCTTGTTGTTGCCGCAGGATGGCCAGAGCCTGGGTGGACAGGGGCACGATGAAGTCGCGCTTCATCTTCATGCGCGGAGCCAGGATCAACCATTGGGCCTTGTCGAAATCGATCTCGTCCCAGGTGGACTCGGTGAGTTCCTTGGTGCGCACGAAGGTCAGGGCCAGGAACCGCAGGGCGCGCTGGGTCTGGGGTTCACCGCCCTGCGCTACGTACTGGTCGATGGCGTGCAGGAGTTGGGGAAATTCGTCGGGCCGGATCGCGGGCTGGTGCTTGGCCGCATGGGGAGTGAGCGCTTTTTTCAGGCCGACACAGGGATCGACGGTGCAGCGTCCAGAGGCGATGCCGTAGTTGAAGACCTGACTGGCGACCTGTTTGACACGGTGTGCCAGATCAAAAGCGCCCCTCGCTTCGATCTTACGCAGGGTCTCGAGCACCTGCACCGAGGTGATGCGGTCAATCGCCAGAGGCCCGAGGTCGGGGTAGAGGTCAGCCTCCAGCCGACGCTTGACATCGCGGGTGTGGCTGTCCACCCAGATGCGGCGCTGGCGCTCGAACCACTCGGTGGCGACGTGCTCGAAACTCTTGGTGGCGTCGATCTGCGCTTGGGCCTTGTTGGCCTGACGCACGGCGCTGGGGTCGACGCCCTGGATGAGCAGGCGCTTGGCGTCGTCGCGCGCTTGGCGCGCTTCTTTTAGGCTGACCAGGGGATAGGCGCCGAACGAGAGGCGCTTCTCGACGCCGCCGTAGCGGTACTTGAAGCGCCAGCCTTTGCTGCCAGTCTTGGTGATTTCGAGATAGAGGCCGCCGCCGGCAAACAGGCGGGTGAGTTTGCCGGCTTTGGGCTGGGCCGCGCGCGCTTGGGCGTCGGTGAGCGTGGACATGGTGGGCTGGGGGCAAGTGGACGATGGAATCCATGCTATTGCCCCCAAATCACCCCCGCAAGGTTGTCGATCGGCGTCAACCAGCGGTCACGCGTGTTGACGCAAACGCACCCTTGACCCTATGTAACGCATTGATTTACCAAAGAAAAAGCCATCACGATGGATGGCTTAGGGAAATCGACGGGTGAATTCTGGCGGAAAGGGTG